>Ga0315912_10000077_pt1 | contig 258639 bp, 181 predicted proteins | sample VfabasoilMG_FD_204469 | JGI IMG/M metagenome (GOLD analysis project Ga0315912, IMG submission 204469) | Garden soil microbial communities collected in Santa Monica, California, United States - V. faba soil | ecosystem: Environmental > Terrestrial > Soil > Garden | place: USA: California... | reverse complement strand
TGCCACCGGTGCAAAACTGGCCTATTGGTCAGGAGACAGGGCGAATCTTACTGATCTGAGATCGGCAAGTGGAAAAGACGCGCATTCCATTTCACAAAACCCTTTGTTTAAATCAGCAACCGATTTACACGTAAGGGAAATTGCATTGAACAAAGCCGGTATTCCTCTCGCACAGGTAAAAGATGATATCGACGGTGAAAAGCGTGACTCTTTAAAATACGATATAGGTGCCGATGAATTTACTCCTCCGCAGACGGATGCAGGTATTTATTTACTTAAAAATCCAATAGCACCTTTCCCTTCCGGCAATAACGATGTAGTTGTTGCTGTGAAGAATCACGGGGCGGATACGCTGAAAACAGTAAGTATAGACTGGACAGTGAATGGCGATCAGCAAGTGAGGGTTAATTGGTCCGGTGCCCTGGTTTCGGGAGATACGGCTCATGTTAAGCTCAGTACCTATCTGTTTAATCCGCTTACGGTGTATAATATTAAGACATGGACCACATTACCCAATGGACAAGCGGACATAATTCCTGTCAACGATACCATTGAATCAAAAAACCTTGTAGCCGGTTTAATCGGGGTATATACTATTGGCGGAACCAATCCTGATTTTGTGGATTTCCGTGCAGCAGATACGGCTCTCGGCAACGCCGGGGTGCTGGGTCATGTAGTATTCAAAGTGAGAAACGGAACGTACAATGAACAGGTAAGCATTTCGGAAATAAAGGGAGTGACCAAGAATGCAACAGTTACTTTTGAATCCGAATCCGGAGACAGCACGGCGGTAAAACTTATTTTTTCTTCCAATAATATTTCCAATTACACCTTGCAATTAAACGGAGCCGATTATTTTGCTTTCAGAAAGATAACGATATCAGCCATTAATTCCAGTTATGGAAATGTAATTGATATAAGGAATGGCTCAAACTATAATGCTTTTTCCAATTGCGTGCTGCAAGGTATGACCAATAGCTCTCAGGTTGTTTATTCCAGCAATTTCAAAGATTCATATAATAGTTTCAGGAATAACCGTGTTGTAAACGGCAGTTATGGGTTTTATTACTACGGAGCTTCCAATGTGGATATGGATAAAGGTACCGTGATAGAGAATAATGTGTTCGAGAATCAATATTACCAGGCCTTGTATTGTTATTACCAGGATTCTCTTACTGTGCGTAATAACAAGATAAACACGAACTCTTCCAATAACGGCTATTATGGAGTTTATTGTACGTATTGCAACAATCAATTAAGGATAGAGAAGAATAAGATAACTATTCCTAACGGAGGGATTGGAATTTACCTGAACAACAGTCTGGGTACAAATTCAGCCCGTGGTTTAGTATCCAATAACTTTATACAAATAGGCGGAACCAACACTGCCTATGGAATCTATTTATACTATGCAGCGTACCAAAAAGTCTATAATAATACAATAAGCATAACAGGCACATCTGCAAGTAATGGAAATGCGTTGTATACAGGATATAGTAATTACTACGGGACCATTGATATAGTAAATAATATTCTGGCAAACAGCGGAGGCGGATATGCATACAATAATCAATCTCCTTCCAGCATTAATGTTTCCGATTACAACGACCTGTATGCTACCGGTGCAAAACTGGCCTATTGGTCGGGAGACAGGGCTAATTTGACCGAACTGCGATCGGCAAGTGGAAAAGAAGTTCATTCAATTTCACAAAACCCTTTGTTTAAATCGGTTACTGACCTGCATGTACGCGAAATCGATCTGAATGCAGCCGGAAAAATTTTCCCTGAAATAACAGACGATATTGACGGTGAAAAACGGGATAGCCTGAAGCCGGATATAGGGGCGGATGAGTTTGCACCTCCGCTCGGCGATGCCGGTATTTATTTGCTTAAAAATCCAACAGCACCTTTCCCTGCAGGCAATAACGATGTGGTTGTCGCTCTGAAGAATCATGGTGCGGATACCTTGAAAACAGTAAATATAAACTGGACAGTGAACGGTGCACCGCAAACTACGGTTAACTGGTCCGGTTCACTGGTATCAGGAGATACGGTTCATGTAAAACTCAGCACCTATCTTTTTAATCCGCTCACGCTTTATAATGTTAAGTCATGGACAAGCCTGCCCAATGGTAACCCTGATTTAACTCCTGCCAATGATACACTTAAATCAAATAATCTTTTAGCAGGGTTAACAGGCATATATACGGTTGGAGGAACCAGTCCGGATTTTGTAGATTTCCGTGCGGCGGATACCGCTCTTATCAGGGCGGGTGTGATAGGTAGCGTACTGTTTAAAGTAAGAAATGGAACATATACTGAACAAGTAAGCTTTGCTGAAATAAAAGGAGCCGGTAAAAATACTGCCATCACTTTTGAATCCGAATCAGGAGATAGTACTAAAGTAATTTTAAGATACAGTGCGAACAATACGAACAACCATACGGTGCAATTGAACGGAGCCGATTACCTCGCCTTCCGCAAGATGACCATTTCTTCGCTCAATGGCAGTTATGGAAATGTAATCGATATCCGCAACGGTGCAAACTACAATACTTTTTCCAACTGTATCTTACAGGGCATGACCAATAGCTCCCAAGTTGTTTATTCCAATAATGCGTCAGACGATGAGTTTAATAGCTTCAAGAACAACCGTATCGTAAATGGCAGTTACGGAATTTATTATTACGGTATTTCCTCTTCAGTCCTGGAAAAGGGAACGGTGGTGGAAAATAACAGTTTTGAAAATCAGTATTACCAGGCGTTATATTGCTATTACCAGGATTCACTTACGGTTCGTGGTAATACGATTAAAACAAACTCTCCTTATACCAGCTACTATGCTATCTATAATGTCTATTGCAATAATTACCTGACGATAGAAAAAAACAAAATATACATTACCAACGGAGGGTTTGGAATTTACCTGAACAGCTGCCAGGGCACGAATGCGATCTCCGGTTTAACAGCCAATAACTTTGTTCAGATAGGGGGTACCTCAACCGCCTACGGGGTTTATTTGTATTCATCAAGTTACCAGAGGATATATAATAATAATGTAAACATAACAAGCACTTCTGCGGGTAGCGGAATGGGTATGTATGTGGATTACTACGGAAGTAACTACAACATCGTCAATAATATTTTTGCAAACTCGGGAGGAGGATATGCCTTGTATAATTCCTATACCTCCAATGTTGTTACTTCCGATTACAACGATCTGTTTACAACAGGAGCAAAACTGGCCTATTGGTCAGGGGACAGAGCCAACTTAAATGATCTGCGATCCGCCAGCGGAAAGGAAGCTCATTCCATATCTGTAAACCCATTGTATAAATCAGCTACCGACCTGCATGTAAGAGAGATTCTTCTGGATAAAGCAGGTACGCCGTTAGCGGTGGTCAAAAATGATATTGACGGAGACTTAAGAGATCTAAATTATCCGGACATAGGTGCCGATGAATTTATTGTGGGTACCGCAAACGATGCAGGTATTGCTTCCATCAATCAGCCCAGAACTCCTTTTGCGCCCGGGAACCAGAATGTATACGTTACGTTAAAAAATTCCGGTGCGGATACACTCAGAAGTGCATCGATCAAATGGAGGGTAAATAACGTATCTCAGACTGCTTTCCAATGGACAGGCTCCATTGCGCCTGCCGCAAGTGATTCACTGAGTATTGGATCCTACAATTTCCAATCTTCAGTTGGATATTCAATAAAAGCATGGTCTGAAAATCCGAACGGTGTTGCGGATACTGTTCATTACAACGATACAGCTGTAGTCAATAACCTGTATGCTGCAATGAGCGGAGTATACACTATCGGAGGTAGTTCACCGGATTTTCCAACTTTTTCCCAGGCTGCAAACCGGCTTTCATTAGCAGGTGTGGTGGGCCAGGTTACGTTTAATGTAAGACCCGGCAATTACAAGGAACAATTATCATTGGGACAGGTCAAAGGAACATCGGCTTTAAATAACATTGTTTTCCAGTCTGAAAATGGTGACAGCACGAAAGTGGTGTTGAAAGACTCCGTCACGACCTATGTCGTTCAGCTGGATGGAACAGACTACACAACATTCCGTCGTTTAACAATCCGAAATGCATATCCGACCTACGGAAAAGTGGTTGAGCTAAAGAATGGTGCCAGCTATAATAAATTTTTGAATTCTATTCTGCAGGGAGTTACCACAACGTACAACGATTGGGGAAGTGCTGTTGTCATATCTCAGAATTCGCAGGACAGCTACAATGAGTTCAGGAATAATAACATCATCAACGGCAGCCAGGGCATTGTGCTTCAGGGGATAGATAACAGTAAAATGCAGGCTGGAACTGTAATTGCCAATAATACTTTTAATGAGCAAAGTAATTATGCCATTTATTTAAACTATCAGGATGGCCCGGTGATCACCCAAAATACCGTGCACTCAGCTTCTTCGGTAGTTTCATTGTACGGATGTTATTTAGCCAATTGCAAGGGCTCATTGGAAATCACAAAGAATAAAATATCACTCGTAAACGATGGATACGGTATCTATTGTTCCAACTTTACCGGCGCCTCGTTAACGCAGGGATTGATTGCCAACAACTTTATATCAGTAGGCGGGACCTTGACCGCTTATGGAATCTACCTAGGGTATAATTCGTTCCTCAATACCTATAATAATAATGTTAATGTCAGAAATACAGCACCTGCAGCCACTGCTTTGTATTATAGTAATGGAGCTAATAATAGCCTGGTTAATAACGTATTTGCAAATTCAGGAAGCGGTTATGCCATCACAGTTTATAATCTGAATACTGTTAAAACATCGGATTACAATGATCTGTATACAACCGGAGGCTTTTTAGCGTATTACAATAATGTAAAATATGCTAACCTGACCGCATGGAAACAGACCAGCAATATGGATGTTCATTCCATTTCAGCAGACCCTTTATTTATCTCAGGAACTGATCTGCACGTGTCACAGATAGCTTTGGATAGCGCCGGTGTTTCATTGGCATTGATTACTGATGACATAGATGGCAATCCAAGAAATTCAAGCTTCCCCGATATAGGAGCGGACGAATTTGAAAATAACAAGCACGATATAGGCATCACGGAAATACTTCCTACTTCGAGCTGCATGCTCACGAATAACGAATCGGTGATTGTAACCATACGAAATTTCGGTGCTTTCACGGAAACCGGATTTAATGTTGCTTACAGTATTGACAATGCGGCACCCATAATAGAAACAGTAGCCCAATCAATACCCGCCGGTGGTGTTATCCAGCACACGTTCAGCACAAAGGCGAATCTATCGGTTATCCGCAATTACTCTTTTGCCGCATATTCAAAATTAATCGGGGATGAAAATCTTGCTAACGACACAACCGTTAGCAGCGTATCCAATATGCCCAAGCTGTCAATTCAGATAACAGGAGATTCATTGATTTGTCCGGGTAGTTCTGTTCTGCTTGCTGCATCGGGTGCCGATACATACAAATGGAGTACAGGTTCCACTTCGAATTCGATCTATGTTAACCCGTATTACACAACGACGTATACAGTAACTGCTAAAAATATATTTAACTGCCAGGATGTTAAAATAAGAACGGTACACGTAAATCCGATTCCTATGGTTCCTGTGATAACCCCTCCGGGTCCTGTTTCTTTCTGCAACGGAAGCTCTCAGGTATTGACGTCGAGTGTGAATCATCACATTGTCTGGTCAACCGGTGAAAAAACACCTTCTATCACTGTCTCTAATTCCGGTTACTATACCGTTAGATATACCGATTCATTGGGATGCTCGGCCGTGTCAGCCGCGGTTCAAATAGTGGAAGAGGCAGCGCCTGCCATTAATCCTAAGAACCTGAGTGTATGTTCAAACGATACGATTCTGTTATCTGTAAGTAATGCGGTTAAATTTTTATGGTCGACAGGCGAAAAAACTCCTTCCATTAAAGTGGTGCCCGGATCTTCGGGAACATATACGGTAGCTGCTACTACTGCCTTGGGGTGCACATTCACACTAAGCAGTACGATAACTATATTACCGACAAAAACACCCGGACAAGTTGCAGGAATGGTTCCAGCCAATGGTACGGATGAGCTTTCTTTACCTCTGGAATTATCCTGGTTACCGGCAGCCAATGCTACGCAGTACGATTTATTTGTATGGCCTGCGTCTCAACCAAAACCTGCCCAGCCTTCTGCTTCCAATATAAGCTCGATACGTTATACGTTCTATCCCGGTTCACTGACTTACGGAGTAGCATACAAATGGCAGGTAATATCAAAATACCATAGCTGTGAGTCCACACCGGGTCCTGTTCAGACATTTATGCTTCGTCATTTACCTGACCTGGTTATGAACAAAGTTCAGATACCATTTTCGGCTTATACCGGTCAAAGCATTGATATAACCTGGGAGGTTAAAAACCAGGGCCTGGGTAATACTATGAATCAGCAATGGACAGACCAATTGTATCTTTCCATTGATACGGTCAACGATGAGTTTCATTCGCTGGGAAGAGTGCCTAACATGACTTACCTGGAACCCGGACAAAGCTATTTGAAAAAAGCAGCCTTCACATTGCCAAAATTCAAAGACGGCCTCTTCAATGTATTCTCCTGGGCAGATCGCGATTACAGATTGCTGGAGACAAATGACAACAATAACCAGGGCAGAAGCGGTGATTCACTTTGGATCAAACTTACACCACCACCTGATTTATATGTCAGCGCAATTATTCCGCCTTCGGATTTCTTCTCGGAAGATACTATCAACGTGAGCTGGACGGTCATAAATAAAGGCAAGTGGCAAACCGAAACCAATTCATGGACCGACAGGGTGTATATCTCGGAGGATTTCAATACTGCTAAAAGATATATGATAGGAACATTTAAGCATACCGGTGATACGTTGTTTCCAAATGAATCCTATTCAACCACGCATGCCGTTATTATACCGGAAGCCATATTTGGTAAATACTATATCTATGTGGAGACCGATATATATAATAATGTGTACGAACATGCGTACGACGGAAACAATGTCTCTCAAAGCGATTCCGTCAATGTAATTCTCAGGCCACCCGCAGACCTGATGGTGGATAATATTGTAATCCCCCAAAGTGTTACGAATATTGAATCTGCCAATATCAAGTGGAGGGTAACGAATATCGGAAATAGCAGCCCGAACGATAAGAATTGGACTGACGGAGTTTATTTGACCAAATCGGGAACCTATGATCTGAGCAATGCATACTTCTTTTCATTCTCCCGTTCAAAACAAGGGGGCATTCCGCTCGATTTAACCTATAACAACAGTGAGAACATCAAGATACCCAACTTAATTCCACCGGGAGACTATTATGTGTATGTGAAGACCGATGCAGGCGAACAGGTTTTTGAATATCTGTTTGAACAAAATAACCTGCTGCGAAGCGATACCACCATGAAGATAGTGGTTGCTCCATGGCCCGATCTGCAGGTAACAACATTGACTATTCCGGATAGCGCAGGAGCCTGTGAAACGATACCGGTAAACTATACGGTTAAGAACAAAGGTACTGCCAGCGCTACCGGAGAATGGGTGGACAAGATATATATATCTACCTACTATTATTGCCCCGGCAGAGTATTACTGAAAGAAATAAAAAGGACTTCCCCTTTAAAAGTCGATTCGGTATATACCATCAGCACAACGGTTACTTTGCCTACGGGATTCCAGCTCGGAAGTAGGGATTATTGCTTCTCTGTTTATACCGATGGTAACAATTCAATTTACGAGCATACTACCGAAACCAATAACGAACATATTGATACCCTGTTTATAAAACCATCCGATCTGGCTGTAACCACAACCAACGTTCCGGCGCAGGCCTATTCGGGAAGTGTGATTGGTATAACGTGGGATATTAAGAATATAGGCGACGCAAGTTCCCCTGCCGTATTCTGGAGGGACAAGATAGAAGTGGTGGACAGCCTGTTTAATTCTCTTACAGGTCCTTACGAGAACCTATACTGGAAATATGGTCCTGTAAAACAAGGTACCAGCTATACCAATCAGAACAATATTCTTATCCCCGATGGTATTTCCGGTAATTATTATATCCGGTTAACCACCGATTTATACGATGAGAACAGGGAAAGAGTAAGGAGCAACAATGTAAAACTGATTCCTATCAAGATAATACTGAGACAGCCTACCGATCTGGTGGTGAGCACATTCAATGTTCCTGCAAACGGAATTGCCGGACAGCCGGTGACCATGCAATGGAATGTTCAGAATACCGGACCGGGAGCCACATTGGCTCAGGGATGGACGGACAGAATTTATCTTTCGCAGGATACGATCATTGACGGAAGTGATATCATGCTGGGAACATACCAGAGAGCCGGGGGATTGACCTCGGGTGGATCGTATTCCAGAAGTGAACAGGTATTCTTGCCGATCAGTTCGGTGGGTAACTACCAGGTTATTGTGATGACAGACTTTACTACTCCGTACAATCCATACGGACAGGAGTATGAGCACAATGCGGAGGATAACAATACAAACTCGTCTTTGATGACGATCACACTGGCTCCTCCTTCTGATCTGATCGTGACACAAGTTACGGCCCCTGCCAGTGCAACCACGGGTGAGCCTGTAACCATAGGATGGACGGTCAAAAATCTGGGACCCAATAAGGCGGAAGGTTACCTGACAGACATGATTTATTTCTCGAAGGATTCCATATGGGATATCGGTGATCCGTTCTTCGGGGAAAATCCGGTGCACATAACATTGCTGCCGAACGAACAAAAAACCTTCAGTTTAACAACTGAACTGAACGGTACTGCGGTAGGCGATTATCATGTATTGGTACGCACAGATAACAAAAACAACATTTACGAAACAAATAATCTGAATAACACGCGTGCTTCCTCTTCGAAAGTAAATGTGGAAGTTGCCCTGCTGCCGCTGTATGTGTTGAAACAGAAAACACTGCAGAACAGTAAAGGTATTTACTACCGTGTTGAAGTACCCGATTCATTGGTGGATGAAACATTGCTGATTACTCTTAAAGGAGATTCGGTGCTGGGTGATAATGAATTGTATATCAGCTACGACAGCGTGCCTGACCGGTCTAATTTTGACTATGGATCTACCGGTAAACCGTTCTATGGCAACCAGGAAGTGATCGTGCCAAGCCTTATAAAAGGCAGGTATTACCTGCTGGTATATGGTAATGTATCTGCTGGAACTACACAGAACATAACACTGTATGCGCAGATCATCAACTTCCAGGTGCGCTCTGTGAAAGCAAATGAGGGTGGAAATAAAGGCAAAATAACTGTTGAAGTGGGCGGTGCAAGGTTTACGCCGGATATGAAACTTCAGCTGCAGGACTCTGCTAAAGTGAAAACAATCACGGCTGATTCGCTCATCTTCGTGGATGCAACCAAAGTGTTTGCCACATTTGATCTGCTGGATGCGCCTCTTGGCTTCTACAATGTGGTGGCCATAAAAACAAACGGTGATACGACGGCGCTTAAGAACGGATTTAAGGTAGTTCCTAACTCACCGTTTAGCCTGGTAACCTCGGTAAAAGCACCGGCAACTATGCGACTCGGTACAATAGCTATTATATCCGTGCAATTTGCGAACGACGGAAATGTGGATGTGCCTACGCCTACGTTTAAACTGATAAGTGAAGACGGTATGCCGATTTCATTTTTGAAAAAGGATTTGGTGAATGGGCTAACCGAACTTCAGTTTGAATGTCATGAAGTGAATGGGCCACAGAATGTATTGAGACCCGGAGCGATAGGTACAGTGTATATATGGGTGCAAGCCACGAGGACAGGGCTGACTCACTTTAGATTTGAATAGATAAATTAAAATGTATGTTACGAGCTATGATGGATTTTAAATTTAATACAACTGTGAAAATGATTGCGGCTATTCTTTTTAGTACGCACGCATTTTCACAGGATGTTGGAAAGGTAGTGGTTGAAACAGCCGGTGAAAAAGGAAGCAAGACAAGTGCAAACGAAGAGGTTATTGTCAATTCGGATGGAAGAGGAGCCGGCACGTATAAAATAGAACAGAACTATGCTATTAGCTTTAACAATGGTACAAAAATCCAAGTGCCGGCACTGACACAAATATTGTATTCCGAGGAAGCTGACCGGATAATTACTTACGGGGATAATATCTGTATGCATACGATGCACAAAGTAGAACTGAATATCTATACGAAAAATGGAGTTTTAGTCAAGCAGGTGAGCTCGGCAATTGTCTATCCTTTTAAAATTAAAGTTTCCAATGGCGGAGATATTTATCTGTTTGGTTACAAAGAAAATAAATCCGGTGGTGACAATGTCTGTGTATTAATAAAGTATAATAAGAACGGAGAATTCGTTTGGGAAAATAAAATGGATCAGGGCACTCCTATTGACCTGGTTGTGTCCGACGATAATCAGTTTATTGCAGTCGCAGATTATTTTAATTCTGATTGTAAAGTAAGTTTTTTTAAAAACTCCGGCACTTTAATCGGCCGTAAGGATTTCCTTGAAAGGCCACACCTTGAATTCGTCAATAAGAATATTGTTATAGCAAATAGTAACCAGGTGGCCCTTCACAAGCTGGATGATAAATTGGAAGTAATTGGCTCGGCTAAATACGATGGAAAACTGGTGGAGAACTTTCCTATTCTCTATAATCCAAAGAATAACCTGATTGTTTTGTTATCCGGCTCTTCTAATTCAGTATTGCTGCAGGCCTATGCTGCAACCAATTGCACATTGAAATACAAAAAGCAGCTGAAGGAACAGACTGTTGAAAATAAACCAGTGAGAGCATTGTTTAATTACGAAGACAAAATCAGATTGAAAACTTCTAACTCAGAGCTAGATATTTTATTTACTAATGATTAATTTTTTTATTAATAAAAATCATTCATGAAAATATATATACCAATTTCAAGGACATTCGTTTTAATAATTTTTACATTGCTGGGACTGGCATTGTCAGTTAAAACATTTTCTCAAACCACCAGCAATTTAAAGGTAGTACGCCCCGATTATGGCACAAACAAAATGATCGTAAGATGGACGGCATCCACGTATACTACAGCAATAACGGATTATCAGGTTCGGCGAAAAGACGGAGCGGGTGCTTTCGGGCCATGGCAGTCGGTGGGCGCGGTTCTCACATATACAGATGCAACCGTTGCTGTTAATACATTGTACTCTTATCAGGTAAAAGCAAAAGCCGGTGCCGTATCCGTTGATTCAACGAATATTCGTGCAAATAAAATAGCTAAGGGATGGCCTGTTGCCGATGGCACAAGCTTTGCCACGGACAACAGAAATGTACTCAACGGATTTAATCAGGCAATTAAAGCAGGAGGGAGTGATTATTTACACGAAGGAGCCGACCTGAACGGAAAAATTGGTTTCGCCACCGATTATGTCAGGGCACCTGTAGGGGGTGTGGTCACATCCAGCGGGGGAACCGGGTCAAATATCCATGTTAATATTGAATTTCTCGTAAATGGAGCCACACAGTTTGTTCAATGCAATCACCTGGCCAGTTTATCCCCCACAATAACCCTTCTTGAATCCATAAAACCCGGCGATACACTCGGAACAATTAATGGAAGTGTTCCGGGTTGGAGTGTCAATTCCTCGCACACCCATTTCCATTACTGGACAAACGGCGCCAATTTCTGGGGCTCTACTCAGGATCCTTTTTCTTTCTTTGACACCAATGCCGACAAAGATCCTCATGGAAATAATCCGAAGGCAAGCGATTCAAATGGGGATGGAGAAGTTTTACGGTTCAGAAAATTAGGCGGCACCTATTTTCCTAAGGATAAACCCATCTTTTGTCCCAGTGATATTGTAGTTGAAGTATTTGACAGCAAATCAACAGGGAGCTTTAACACGGCTCCTAAAAGCATCGGTTATTATGTAGAAAAGCAGGAAGATGCAGCCTGGGTGAATGCTATAAAATCAAGTGCTACACCGTATTTATTAGTTGACAACGCACATGGTTATTTTAATTCCAGTTCAGCGGCTGCGAATCCGGCAATAAATCTTGCTATGCATGACCGGGCCGCTGCGCTCAAGTCAATCGCGCCCACTACACCGGCGGATTATGTATGGGAGCAATGGTTCACTTACATGGTGACCAATACAAAAGGAACAGATGGTAAAGTAGCAAATCTTGATTCGGCTCAATTTTGGGCAACGGATGCCAGAAATAGTGTAGCCAGTGATAATGGATTTGCCGTGGGGTATGCTAAGGCAAGGATAAATGAGGAAGCGAAATTTGAAGATGGCAAATACCGTGTAAGTATACGCATGACCGACTGGGTGAACACCCCTGCCGATCATCAAGGCGAAGTAACGGTAGATAATTTTTTACCTTTTGTTAAGAAAGTGGAAATGACGGCCGGAGCCGCTGTTTATGAAGCACAATGGGCCTGGGGTGGAGGGTCATTGACATTTACTCCTAATTCTAAAAGTGGATTCGCAAAATGCGATCAGGACCTGGTTGTGAAAATCACGATGAGTGAGCCGATGAAAGAAGTAAGCCTTGCTGTTCCTAAAATCTCCTTTACCAATACCTCCGTTACACCCGAAGCAAATACAAAAAAGAAAGAGTGGAAGTTTACGATTCCCTCAGCTTCTATAAAGAATGCAAAGACGGGTGACAAACTTGTACTTTCAATAAAAGGGAAGGACTTAGCGGATAATGAGCTTTGGGGATTTGCCTCGAAAGCTGCAGTGCCCGAGGCTTCCATTCCTAAACATAAAGAAGATGGAACCTGGACCGTTACTCCGCCGCTCCGCGAAGATACTTTGCATAAGTTCGAGATTAAGAAACCTAAGTTTGAAGTTACCGCTACGAAAGTTTCCTGTAAAGCAACTGCAGATGGAACTGCTACAGTGAATGTAACCAAAGGCGATCCGCCTTATAAATACATATGGTCGAACGGGCAAAGTGCAGCAACTGCCAATAACCTGGCACCCGGAACCTACCAGGTCATTGTTTCCGATCTAAGCGGTTGTGATTCTATAGGCAATGCTACGGTTACCAAAGAGAGTGGTTGTCCGCCCGATCCTTTCACGATCCCGGTTGTAGCTGGAGGAGATCCGAACGACATCACAGGCCCGAACGGTTTTGGAGATCCAAAGTGGGTTTCAGTGAATGATATACTGCCCTACAGGGTGCGGTTTGAAAATGATCCTAAAATTGCAACTGCAGCGGCAAATAAAATTATAGTGACCCATCCCATTGATCCGGCAGCAAATATGTTCAGCTTCCGCTTGGGTCCTATAAGTTTCCGAAATTTTGTGGTGGATGTTCCTCCCAATACATCCCATTTCTTCAAGCGTTTGGATCTGACAGATTCCATAGGAGTGTTTGTAGATATTACGGCAGGCCTGGATGTAACCAAGAAACAGGCATTCTGGATTTTCCAGGCATTTGATTCTGCGACCGGCTTACCCAATATAAACCCGGAATTGGGAATTCTGCTTGTGAATGATTCGATCACACATAATGGAGAAGGTTCCGTTGATTTTTCCATCAAACCTAAAATAACTTCTGCTACAGGCGATTCTATAAAAGCGTATGCAGATATCATTTTCGATGTGAATGCTGTTATACGTACCAATATTGCGTTCAACACCATTGATGCCCTTCCTCCGGCGAGCAAAATAAAATCCGTCACTCCCGTGGACGCGCACAGTGTAAAACTGGCATGGAATGCACAAGACGATGCCGGAGGCAGCGGATTGGCTAAATACAAAATACTGGTTTCAGCCAACGATGACCCTTACACTACGTATGCAGAAGGCATTACAGATACTTCTGTCGTGTTACCGGTTGTAAACGGAAACACCTATAAGTTGCAATCCATTGCCATGGATAATGTAAATAATACGGAACAGGTAAAGTTGGAACCTGACACTATCATAGAAATTAAAACAGACAGCTTTTTCATAGCTCCGATTCATACATCGCAGCTATGTGTCAGTAACCAGTTTAAAGTCAGGTGGAATAATGCAGGCAATATCCTGAGTATGTCCCTTCAGGTATCTGCGGATAGTGGGCAAACATACATTACTATCGCTCAGAATATTTCTGTGTCGGATTCCGAATATGTTTGGAATATACCATCAACCCTTACCGGCAATAAATATTATTTGATGAGGGCTGTAAACCTGGCGAACAATCAGGCATTTTCAACAAGTGATTTTTTCCGGATCAGGAACAACATTACCGTGAATGCAGGCGCCGACCGGGAATTGTGCGAACATGACAGCACATTGCTCGGAGGTAACCCTACTGCATCCAATGGTATTGCACCGTATAGCTATACATGGCTGCCTTCCGTAGGACTCAATTCCGATAGCATAAGCAATCCATACTTGCATCAGCAGGGAAATTACATAGTGAAAGTAACCGATTCCACAGGATGTTCAAACAGCGATACGGTTCAGGTTATAACACATCTGTTGTCTGATATTAATATGTACGGATTGGATTCTATCTATTACGTAAATTCTACAAAGGATACTTTATCAGGATATCCTGACGGAGGAGTATTCTCAGGAACCGGAATAGCAGGTGTTATATTTGATCCCTCCCTTGCAGGCATAGGAACGCATAGTGTTATGTACACTTATACAAACGAGTACGGTTGTTCAGCTTCCCGGGTGAGCTATACAAAAGTAATACCTGCAGACAGCACGCTTATCCATGGGCTTGATTCCGTGTATTGCATCAATGCTTCACCTGTTGCACTTACCGGTATGCCACCCGGTGGTGTATTCAGCGGACCAGGTATGATCAACAATACATTTAATCCGTCGCTGGCAGGAGCAGGCACGCACGAAATTAAGTATACATATACAGATCTTACCGGAATGCCTGCTACGGTAGTGGATACAACAATCGTTTATGCGTTGCCTTTGGTTAGCTTCAGCGGACTTGCTTCAAACTATTATCTGAATGATGTGCCTGTGGTTCTTACCGGTATCCCTCCCGGCGGAACATTTACAGGTCCGGGAATGTCGGATTCTACTTTTCATCCTCTGATGGCGGGAATCGGAACCCATGCAATAGTATATATCTATACCGATGGCAAAGGATGCAGTAACAGTGACACTGCAACAACAACCGTGAGTGACTCACTCGGTATAAGTGTGGGAGGAGTATTAACATACGATAACGCGACTAACTCTCCTTTAGGAAAGTCTCCCGTTTACCTGAAGAATATTAATACAACAACGGCAGATACGTCGCTTACCGATTCAACGGGATTGTTTTCAATCAAGCACGTGGAAAACGGTGATTTTATTTTGAGTGCAAAAACCAATATTGAATGGGGAGGTGTGAATGCTACCGATGCATTGATAGTGAAAAAATATGCGATCGGAGCAGTTATATTAAATGAGTTGCGTACAAAGGCGGCGGACGTTAACCTGAGCAATACTGTGAATGCTACCGATGCCTTGACAATTTCAAAAAGAACCATCGGTGTCATTTCTTCTTTCCCGGCGGGAGACTGGGTGTTTGAAAAAGATTCCATTAAAGTACAGGATCAGAATATTACCCATGATTTCCAGGGTATATGTGTGGGCGATGTAAACGGTTCGTACCTGCCATTATCCGGAAATAAGAATCAAACCATTTCTTTAGTGTATGACGGAAAGGTAAATGTTACCTCCTTGCAGGATTTTGATATACCGATCCGGACAACCGGAAACCTTACCCTGGGCGCGGTCACATTGGGTTTGACCTATCCGCAGGATCTTATTACGATAAAAAGCATTTCTTCCAGAGCAAAAGGCATGATATACAACGTGGATCATGGTACAGTAAGAATTGCATGGTCCGATCCTGTTCCCTTTGCGTTCGGTAAAAAGGATTCCATCCTGACGTTGAAATGCAAAGTAAATACTACTTCTTCTGCTGCTATACATCTCGGAGTCATACCCGGCAGTGAATTTGCGGATCCCAATGCCCATGTAATCAACGGCGTTGTTATCTCTGCGCCTTCTATAGAACTTGGTTCAGCTACTAATAACGGTGATCCGCTGGAAATTCCCAAGCAGTTTTCATTGTCTCAGAATTATCCCAACCCGTTCAGTAAAATTACAGCAATCGAATATGAATTGCCTGAAGCCGGAGACGTAACATTAAAAATATATAACCTCTTGGGTGTTTCTATTTCGGAAATTGTAAATGTCCACCAGCCGGCGGGAAGGTATACTGTGAAATACGATGGTTCAGACCTGGCTTCCGGTATATATGTTTACGAGATAAAAATTACAGGAATCAACAGCAATTTCACGCAATCGAGAATAATGTCCATATCTAAATAATATCAAAAAATAACTATACTATCATGATTAACAGAGCTCTTATTTTGATAATGCTGGTGGTAATGTCACAGGCAACATTACTGCATTCACAAAGAATGATAATTGATCCGGTTAAAATATGTGTGGACCAGGACACGGTGTTAGTACCTGTGAATGTCGCCGATTTTAATAATGTAGGGGCTATCACGTTGTATATTGTTTTTGACACAGCAATTCTGCAATTTGATACTATTATAGATGTCAATCCCAGCTTGCCGGGAGTACTGGCAAATAAAATTCCCAATAAACCTCAAGTTGGAATAGTATGGAGTGCCACAAATTCAGGTGTTGATGTGACCGATAAGTTTTGTGATCTGCGGTTTGTAGTTAAAAAAGCCGGCTTCAGCAACTTATCATTTGACCCGAGTTGTGAAGTTGTTGACTTTGATGCCAACGTCATGAATGTAAATTATAAAAAAGGAAGTGTTGAGGTAACCCCGTTGCCCGTTGTTTCATTTACGGGACTGGCGGATCAATATTGCCTTACTTCATCGGCTGATGCATTAACGGGAATCCCTGCCGGCGGAACATTTTCCGGCGATGGAGTAGTGGGCGACAGCTTCAATGCTGCCCTGGCAGGATTAGGGCTTCATTCGGTTACGTATGTATATACGGACGAAAATGGCTGCTCGGCTGCTCACACTCAGACGGTAACAGTGAATGATTCCCTGACAGTCAGCTTCAGCGGATTGAATCAGCAATATTGTATCAATGCGACAAGCGCCCAATTGACAGGAAATCCTGCTGGCGGAACATTTTCAGGCAATGGTATCTCTGGTAATATGTTCAGTGCGGCTATAGCAGGTTTAGGAACTCATCAGATCACGTATTCCTATACGGATCAAAGCGGCTGTTCTGGTTCCTACACACAGGCAGTAACGGTGAATAATCTGCCGGCAGTCAGCTTCAACGGTTTGGATCCGCACTATTGTCTCGATGCGGATGCGGTTCAATTAACCGGCATTCCTGCGGGAGGGCAATTCAGCGGAGCGGGAATCAGTGGAAGTATTTTTAATCCTTCTGTTGCCGGAGCGGGAACCCATACCGTAACCTATACTTATGCGGATAGCCTGGGATGCAGCAACAGTGCCACTGCAACCACCACCGTAGATGCGTTACCGGTGGTAAGTATTGGGGGACTTCATAACTACTGTGTGAATGACCCGGCCGATACATTGACCGGCACTCCAGCAGGAGGGCAATTCAACGGAGCGGGAATAAGTGGAAATGTTTTTAATCCTTTTGTTGCCGGAGTGGGAACTCATACCATAACCTACACATATACAGCCAATACAGGGTGCAGCAATAGCGCTACGGCAATAGCCACGGTGAATCAAAATCTGGTTGTTACGATTACTCCATCGGACCCAGCAATATGCAGCGGAAGTTCAGTTACATTAACTGCAGGCGGTGCCGCAGCTTATTTGTGGAGCAATGGCGAAACCACGGCTTCTATCGTAGTTTCACCGGGTTCAACAACCGCGTATACAGTCATTGGATCAAATGGAACCGATTGCCAGGATACAGCAGCAGCAACGGTTACTGTAAACCCATTGCCGGTTGTTACTGCAAACGCTTCAGCAAATACAGTTCCCGGACCTGATACTACGTGGGTAATCCGAAATGTTGGAACTACTTTCAATCCGAATAGCATTACAATCAGTTATGGAGATTCTGTCCGGTTTCAGCTTGGAGGCAGCCACAATGCAGTGGAAGTGAGCCAGGCTACCTGGAATGCAAATGGCAGCACTCCTCTTCCCGGAGGCTTCTCGACTCCTTTCGGAGGTGGAGTTGTTACTCCAGCCAATCTTGCGGTGGGTGCTCATTATTATGTATGTGCTCCTCATGCCGGAATGGGTATGAAAGGAGTGATCATCGTCACATCTTCATATGCGGTATGTGCAGGAACAAGCGTAACACTGACTGGTAGCGGAGCAAGTACGTATTCCTGGTCGCATGGAGTGACGGATGGAGTGGGATTTGTTCCAACTTCTACAGAAACCTATACTGTTACAGGAACCGATGCAAATGGATGTACCAATAGCCAATCGGTTAAAGTAACGGTAGTTCCAAGTCCGGTTGTAACGATCACTCCATCTAACCAAACTATATGCAGTGGAAGTTCTGCTATTTTAACTGCAAGTGGCGCCACAACTTATCTGTGGAGCACTGGAGAGACTACAGCATCTATTGTTATTTCTCCTGCTTCAACTTCAAATTACACAGTGACCGGCTCAAATGCGAGCGGGTGTACAGCTACACAATCAGCAGAAGTAGCAGTAAATCAAAATCCTGCTATTGTCATCACTCCTCTTAACCCTGCCATCTGTAACGGAGGCTCAGCTACATTAACAGCAAGCGGAGCCACAACCTATCTGTGGAGCACTGGAGAGACTACAGCTTCCATAATTGTTTCGCCTGTTTCAACAACCACATACGCGGTTACCGGAACGGATGCAAATGGCTGCAGCGATACTCAATCGGTGGAAGTAACCGTGGGTGAGGACCTGGTTGTTACCATTACTCCTGCTAACCCGGCGGTATGTATCGGAAGTTCTGTTACATTGACCGCAGGCGGAGCTACAACGTTTTTATGGAGCACCGGAGAATCCACAGGTTCAATCGTTGTTTCTCCTGTTTCAGCCACCACATATACAGTTATCGGAAGTGCAGGAAGTTGCCAGGATACAGCTACAACAACCGTTACTGTAAATCCATTGCCTGTTGTTACAGCAAATCTTTCAGCAAATACAGTTCCCGGACCTGATACCACCTGGGTAATCAGAAATGTAGGGACAACTTTTAATCCGAATAACATAACGATCAGCTATGGAGATTCTGTCCGGTTCCAATTAGGCGGCAGTCACAATGCAGTCGAGGTGAGCCAGGCTACCTGGAACTCAAACGGCAACACCCCTCTTCCCGGAGGTTTCTCGACTCCTTTCGGAGGCGGAATTGTTACGCCAGCCAATCTTACAGTGGGCACTCATTATTACGTATGCGCACCTCATGCCGGCATGGGCATGAAAGGAGTAATTATTGTTACGGCATCACCAGCAGCTGTATGTGCGGGAACGAGCGTAACACTCAGCGGCAGCGGGGCAAATACATATTCCTGGTCGCACGGAGTAGTAGATGGAGTAGGATTTGTTCCGACCTCTACAGCGACCTATACAGTTACCGGAACGGATGCAAACGGTTGCACGAATACTCAATCGGTGCAAGTAATTGTAATTCCGGGACCAAGCATTTCTATAGTACCTTCCAGCTTCTTTATATGCAGCGGTGAATCGGCTATATTAACTGCAAGCGGTGCATCAACATATTTATGGAACACCGGAGAGACCACAGCTTCCATTGTTGTTTCCCCGGATTCAACAACAACGTATACAGTGACCGGATCGAATGCAAGCGGTTGCACATCTGTTCAGTCAGTTCAGATAGGAGTCAGTCCAAACGCGGTTGTTACGATCATTTCCTCTAACCCGTCAATATGTAGCGGAAGTTCTGCTACGTTAACAGCAAGCGGTGCAACAACGTACTTGTGGAGCACCGGTGAAACCACAGCTTCTATTGTTGTTTCTCCGGCTTCAACCACAACGTATGCTGTAACAGGAACGCTCGGCAGTTGCACAGGTACCCAATCCGCAGTTGTAATCGTAAACCCGAATCCTGCAATTAGCATTATACCTTCTGATCCGTCTGTGTGCAAAGGAGACTCGGTTACATTGACCGCACAAGGCGCATCCGCTTATTCCTGGAGCAATGGTGAAACCACAGCTTCTATTGTAGTTTCTCCGGATTCAACAATGACTTACATAGTTATGGGAACGGATGCCAATGGTTGCAGCAATACTCAAGCAGTGCAGGTAATAGTGAATCAGAATGTCGTTGTTGCAATTACTCCTTCTGATGTGTCAATATGTAACGGAAGTTCAGCTACCTTAACAGCAAGTGGTGCTTCCGCTTATCTGTGGAGCACTGGTGAAACCACAGCTTCTATCGTTGTTTCTCCGGCTTCTACAACAACATATACTGTGACCGGCACATTGGGCAGCTGCACAGGAACTCAAACAGCAGTTATTACGGTTAATCCAAATCCAACAATAAGCATTGTTCCTTCGAATTCATCTATTTGTAGCGGAGGTTCTGTTACATTGACAGCTAGCGGTGCATCCACTTATTTGTGGAGCAATGGAGAAACTGCAGAGTCTATCGTTGTCTCTCCGGATTCAACCACAATGTATACCGTGACCGGAATACTTGGTAGCTGCACAGGAACTCAAACAGCAGTTATTGCGGTTAATCCAAATCCAACAATAAGTATTGTTCCTTCGAACCCATCCATCTGTAGCGGAGGTTCGGTGACATTAACTGCAAGTGGTGCATCTGCTTATCTATGGAGTACTGGAGAGATCACAGCATCTATAATTGTTTCTCCCGTTTCAACGACCACATACACGGTTACAGGAACAGATGCCAATGGTTGCTCCGGCGCTCAATCAGTGGAAGTCATAGTAAATCAGAATGTGGTAGTTACAATCACTCCATCTAATCCTGAAATATGTAAAGGAAGTTCAGTTACATTAACAGCAGGTGGCGCATCCGATTATTTGTGGAGCAGTGGAGAGACTACAGCTTCTATTGTAGTTACTCCGGATTCAACTACAACATACGCTGTGACTGGAACGCTTGGCACATGCACAGGTACCCAAACAGCGGTTGTTACGGTGAATCCAAATCCGATAGTCATCATTGCTCCTTCAAACCCATCCATCTGTAGCGGAGGTTCTGTTACATTAATGGCAAGTGGTGCATCCACCTATTTGTGGAGCACTGGTGAAGTCACTGCCTCTATAATTGTTTCCCCTGTTTCTACAACGACTTACACCGTGACTGGAACAGATGCGAATGGTTGTTCCGGTACTCAATCGGTGGAAGTAATAGTGAATCAGAATGTGGTGGTTACGATCACTCCATCTAATCCTGAAATATGTAAAGGAAATGCAGTTACATTAACAGCAGGCGGAGCTGCTACCTATTTGTGGAGCAACGGAGAGACTACAGCTTCTATTGTAGTTACTCCGGATTCAACTACAACATACGCTGTGACGGGAATGCTTGGTACATGTACAGGTACTCAAACAGTAGCTGTTACGGTGAACCCAGATCCAACAGTAAGTATTACTCCTTCGACCTCATCTATCTGTAAGGGAAGCTCGGTCACATTAACTGTAAGTGGGGCATCTACTTATTTGTGGAGTAACGGTGAGACTACAGCATCTATAATTGTTTCCCCAGATTCAACTGTAGCGTATACTGTAACGGGAACGCTAGGCAGCTGCACAGCAACTCAAACAGCAGTTATTACAGTTAATCCAAATCCAACAATAAGCATTGTTCCTTCGAACCCATCTATCTGTAACGGAGGTTCGGTGACATTAACGGCAAGTGGTGCATCTGCTTATTTGTGGAGCACTGGGGAGATTACCGCATCTATAATTGTCTCTCCCGTTTCAACAACCACATATACAGTTACCGGAACGGATGTAAATGGTTGCAGCAACACTCAATCAGTGGAAGTAATAGTGAATCAGAATGTGGTTGTGACGATCACCCCGTCTAATTCCGCAATATGCAAAGGAAATTCAGCTATGTTAACGGCAAGTGGTGCATCCGGTTATTTATGGAGTAACGGAGAGACTACAGCTTCGATTATTGTTACTCCGGATTCAACCACAAGCTATACTGTAATCGGAACTTTAGGTAGCTGTACCGGTACTCAAACGGCGGTTGTGACCGTAAATCCAAACCCAACGGTTAGCATTGTTCCTTCGAATCCATCTATCTGTAGTGGCGGTTCTGTTACATTGACAGCGAGCGGTGCATCCACTTATTTGTGGAGCAATGGAGAAACCACGGAGTCTATAGTTGTTTCTCCGGACTCAACAACTGCCTATAGTGTGACCGGGACGCTGGGCAGATGCACAGGAATCCAAACGGCGGTTGTGACCGTAAACCCAAACCCAACGGTTAGCATTGTTCCTTCGAATCCATCTATCTGTAGTGGCGGTTCTGTTACCTTGACAGCAAGTGGTACATCCACTTATCTGTGGAGCACAGGTGAAATCACTGCTTCGATAATTGTTTCTCCTGTTTCTACAACCACATACACGGTTACCGGAACGGATGCAAATGGTTGTTCCGGCGCTCAATCGGTGGAAGTCATAGTAAATCAAAGCGTACTTGTTGCAGTTACCCCGTCCAATCCTGAAATATGTAAAGGAAGTTCAGTTACATTAACAGCGAGCGGTGCATCTGCTTATTTGTGGAGCAACGGAGAGACTACAGCTTCTATTGTAGTTACTCCGGATTCAACCATGGCGTATACTGTAATGGGAACAGTGGGCAGTTGTACGGGTACTCAAACCACTGTTGTGACCGTAAATCCAAATCCAACAGTTAGTATTACTCCTTCGAATCCATCTATTTGTAACGGAGGCTCTGTTACCTTAACAGCAAGTGGTGCGTCTACTTACCTGTGGAGCACGGGTGAAATTACCGCCTCTATAATTGTTTCTCCTGTTTCTACAACGACTTACACCGTGACAGGAACAGATTCCAATGGTTGTTCCGGCACTCAATCGGTGGAAATCATAGTAAATCAGAATGTGGTTGTTACCATTGCTCCATCTAGTCCTGAAATATGCAAAGGAAGTTTGGCTACATTAACGGCGAGCGGTGCATCCGCTTACGTGTGGAGTAATGGTGACACCACAGCTTCTATTGTTGTTGCTCCGGATTCAACCACGGCATATTCCGTGACCGGAACAGCAGGCAGCTGCATGGGAAGTCAAACAGCAGTTGTTACAGTAAACCCAGCTCCGACAGTTATCATTATTCCTTCGAACCCATCTATTTGCAGCGGAGGTTCGGTGACATTAACAGCGAGTGGAGCTTCTAGCTATTTGTGGAGTAACGGCGAAACTACGGCTTCCATAACTGTTTCTCCGGATTCAACCACGACATATATCGTGACTGGAATCCTTGGTACCTGCGCAGGTATTCAAACTGCTGTTGTGACCGTAAATCCAAACCCAACGGTTAGCATTGCTCCTTCGAACTCATCTATCTGTAGTGGAGGTTCGGTTACATTAACAGCAAGCGGTGCTGCAGCTTATTTGTGGAGCAATGGAGAAACCACAGCTTCTATTGTTGTTTCACCGGCTTCTATAACTACCTATAGCGTGACCGGAATACTTGGAACATGCACAGGTACTCAAACCGCAGTTGTAATGGTAAGTCCAACCCCAACAGTTAGTATAGTTCCTTCGAATCCATCCATCTGTAGCGGAGGTTCGGTTACATTAACAGCAAGCGGTGCTGCAACTTATTTGTGGAGCAATGGAGAAACCACAGCTTCCATAATTGTTTCTCCGGCATCAACCACAACCTATGCTGTGACCGGAATACTTGGCGCATGTACAGGTGCTCAAACAGCTGTTGTGATCGTAAATCCAAACCCAATAGTTAGTATAGTTCCTTCGAACCCATCCATCTGTATCGGAGGCTCGGTTACATTAACAGCAAGCGGCGCATCGGCTTATCTGTGGAGCAATGGAGAAACCACTGCTTCTATCGTTGTTTCACCGGCTTCTACAACTACCTATAGCGTGACCGGAATACTTGGAACATGCACAGGTGCTCAAACAGCTGTTGTAACGGTAAGTCCAACCCCAGCAGTTAGTATAGTTCCTTCGAATCCATCCATCTGTAGCGGTAGTTCGGTTACATTAACTGCGAACGGGGCATCGGGGTATTCCTGGAGTACAGGAGCAACCACTCAATCCATAATTGTTTCTCCGGGTGTAACAACCTCGTATTCGGTTACAGGTACAAATGGAAACGGTTGCACGGCTGTACAAACGGCATTGGTAACGGCAAATCCAACACCAACGGTTACGATTATGCCTTCTAATCCATCCATCTGTGCTGGATCTTCGGTTACCTTAACTGCAAGCGGAGCGTCTGCCTATCTGTGGAATAATGGTCAAACTAGCTCCTCTATCGTTGTTTCTCCCGCTGTTACAACAACCTATAGTGTGACGGGAAAACTTGGCAATTGCAGTGCTGCTCAACAAACAACTGTAACAGTAACCCCCAAGCCTATAGTCAGCATTACTCCGTCCAGTTCAACAATCTGTAATGGAAGTGCCGTTACTCTAACTGCGAACGGAGCATCGGGTTATTCCTGGAATACGGGAGCAACCACTCAATCCATAATTGTTTCTCCGGGTGTGACAACCTCTTATTCGGTTACGGGTACAAATGGAAACGGTTGCACGGCTGTACAAACGGCATCGGTAACGGTAAATCCAACCCCAACGGTTACGATTATGCCTTCTAATCCATCCATCTGTGCTGGATCTTCGGTTACCTTAACCGCAAGCGGGGCGTCTGCTTATTTGTGGAACACGGGGCAAACTACTGTGTCCATAATCGTTTCTCCGGCTTCAACGGCAACTTACAGCGTGACCGGAAAACTTGGTAATTGTACGGCTACCCAAAAAACAATCGTAACTGTAAACCCCAAACCTGTGATCAGTATTAATCCGTCTGCCTCGACAATATGCAACGGTAGTTCAGTCACCTTAACTGCGAACGGGGCATCGGCTTATACCTGGAATACAGGAGCAACCACTCAATCCATAATCGTTTCTCCGAGTGCGACAACAACCTATTCGGTGACTGGAACAAATGGAGGATGCTCGGCGGTTAAATCTGTGCAGGTAATTGTGAATCCACTACCTGTTATCGCAATTGCCCCTGCAAATCCAGTGATCTGTAAAGGAAGCTCCGTTACACTGACGGCCAGCGGAGCATCCGCTTATGTATGGAGTACAGGGCAAACTACTTCTGTCATTGTGGTTACTCCAACTGCTACGACCAGTTATACTGTAACCGGAAAGAACAGCAATGGCTGTACAGCTTCTAAATCCGTACAGGTAACGGTAAATCCAATCCCGGTTGTTACAATTACTCCGGCTAATCCTGCAATATGCAAAGGAAGCTCGGTTACATTGACAGCCAGCGGCGCAACGACTTATTTGTGGAACAACGGACAAACCACTGCCTCTATAATTGTTTCTCCAAATGCGACAACAACCTACTCGGTGACCGGAAAAAATGGAAGCTGTACGACTGCTAAATCCGTACAGGTAACAGTAAGCCCGATCCCGAATGTTGTGATTGTTCCGGGCAACCCGAAAATATGTGAAGGAGGATCGGCCACATTAACTGCCGCAGGTAATGCTTCCATTTATCTGTGGAGCACAGGGCAGACTACTTCTTCTATAGTTGTTTCTCCGGGTGTAACAACGGTGTATACTGTTATCGGGTCAAATGCAGGCGGTTGTCAGGATATTGCAACTAAAACCGTTACCGTTACTCCTTCTACCGTAACAGTGAATGCAGGTGCTAATAAAAATGTATATGTCGGATATACTCCTTTATCATGTACCACCCTGGCGGCAACGGGTATCGGAGGCGGAACTCCCGCGTACAGCCAGTCATGGAGTACAGGAGCTACGACAAACAGCATTGTTGTGTGTCCTGTTATCAATACAAAATACACTGTAACTGTAACAGATGCGAAGGGATGTAAAGCAAAAGACAGTGTGCAGGTGTGTGCAAAGGATGTGCGTTGCCAAACGGATAACGTAATGGTATGCGGAACATTTACGGTGATGGGACATGTAATCGGCAGACAGACCTATTGTGTGCCGGAAGCTACAGCTACGGCCCTTTTATCGCTCAACAATCCTTTTACCAGCTGGACCCTCGGTGCCTGCGGCAGCAGCACGGCATGTGATTTCAGTTCTTCGGGAAAAACGGAATTGGAAGGGGGTGATTTTGGCCGGGAGAACCTCACTGCCAGGGAGCATGCGTTGATCTACGGATCGGTTTCTGTTAAATTGTATCCTAACCCGATCAGCAATTCTTCCCTGGTAAACATTGAAATGATAAATATTCCTGATAAAACAGTGCAGGTAACCGTTACCGATGTGATCGGTCAGGTGTTATTTAGTGAAAGGGTTGCAGTAAATGAATATTATTCTACAAAGCAGCTCAATTTTAATTCTGATTTACCGCGCGGTACATACATGGTTTCTGTTATTACCGGTACAACTGTTATTACCGAGAGGTTGATCATACAGTAAATATAACCATCGCGTGAGGGCAACTCACGCGATGGTTTCTATTCTATTTTCAAGGCTTTAGCAAGCCCAGCCTGGAATTCATCGAAAAGCCGCTTTCCTTTCTTCCTCCTGTATGGTCAGAGGGAATCTTATCCTTATTTCCTTATACATCTGTAAGAAATTCATTTATTTTCAAAAGGACGCGGGTAATATGCGAAGGATATAATTTTTTTAGGGATTTATGTAATGCTTTTATTCTTTGAGCTGCACAACTTTGTATTACAATAAAATAAGGGCAAAAATAAACCGAAGACAATTAATTATGAAAAGTGCAATTTTAGTAGTTACATGGACTGTTATATGTGCAAGCGCATTTGCACAAACTGATTCTGTGCGTGACCAGGTAAGGTTTAACGATGAGAACAGGTATGATGATGAGCAGAACGATCGTATAGGAAGCAATTGCGCCGTTACAATGACCAACGGAAAAATGATGATTGAGAAGAGCGGTCAATTTATGGTAATGGATAAGGATATGGTAATGAGAAACGGAACGATCATTTCCCTGGATGGAACCGTGAGAACAAAAGATGGAGCAACCATACGGATACAAGAAGGCGATTGTCTTGACAGATCAGGCAGAATAGTGGTAAAAGACATGCGGATAAAAGAAAATCCACAAAGCATTCCTCAATACTAAATTTTTAACCATGGAATCTATAAATCAAAAATCCATTGATACATTGAACAGTCTTCTTGAGATTAATTATGATCGGATAGAAGGTTATGCCCGAGCCTCTAAGGAAACCAATGAATTCGATCTTAAAAACCTGTTTTCAAAATTTGCAGCAACAAGCTATGAATGCAGGCAGCAGCTTGTTACGGAAGTGAAAAAACTCCAGGGTGCGCCTGTGAAAGGAACACCCATATCAGGGAGGTTTTACAGGGCGTGGATGGATATAAAAACGGCGCTTGCGCATAAAGACCGTAAAAGAATTATTGATTCCTGCGAGTTCGCCGAAAGCGTAGCGCTAAAAACCTACGAAGATGCTTTGAGCAACAATCCCCTTGGATCTCATCTCCATGAATTAATCCATGATCAATATAGTATGATTAAATCAGATCATGATAAAGTAAAAACTCTCCGGGATGCATTGATTCGTGTGCGGGCGGCGTAAGAATGAGCAGACGACTATTTAAAATCTTATTGTTTTTATTTTTCCTGTATTTCCCGCCCGTAAATTACCGGCAATGCCTGTCTGCTATTAAGAAGAAATTCTTTTGTCTATCCAGCCTATCAAATCTATGTCATTAAAAATGGTATTTTCAAATTTATCATTCAACAAGGGCTTTAGGTCAGCCCGGAAGTTGTGTAGCAATTCCCGTTGTTCTTTTTTTGTATCGGTTTTTAAAAATAGCTTGATATACTTAAGAAATAATGTCTCAAATTGGTAAACGCGTTTTTTCTTATAAAGAAAGCGGTATGTTGATTTGATGATGCTGGGGAGAATGATGATATTCCTTAATTCCAGGTGAATAAGGAGATTCAGGATCTTAGCCATACAAAAAATATCTTCCCGGTGGTATGTCGGAGGGTCGTTCACGACAAGGTTGCACCATCTCAATGCCATTTTATACTCTCCGTGCCCAAAGTAATTACAGGCAACATTGAGTAATAAAACCATTTTAAAGGAAGGAGTAAGACGGGTATCATATTTTTTTATTCCTTCTTCTATTGCATGCACATAATTGATTCCCTTTTTATATTCCCTGAAGTGAAGGCAAAAATCCGTCATTCCTATATAATACACTTCAAACATCTTTGCCCGTATTTCATTGGTGGTATTTTTTTCTCCAATAAGTGCGGGTATCTTCTGGATTTTACCAAGCACGGCAGTGACGTCCTGTTTTCGATCCAGGTAATAGCAATCTTCAATAAGACAATTCAAGCCATAGATGTAGGAAGAAGCAGAATCCGCAATGCGATCCTTGTTGGCTTCAAATAACGAAACTATTTTTTGGGAGTAAATAGCACCCTTCTTGTAATCCTTGAGTATCCTGTAATATTCGATCTTTCCCAAAAGGTAGTACACATTGGCATCAAACGAATTTACTTTTGAATTATCCCGGAATAGGGGATTTTTGTAGAAAGATTGAATCAACTCAAGATCGCGGGTATTTTTAACCGGTCCCGTACGTCTTCTCTTTAGCAGCAAAGCGTCACGGATCTTGTTGTATTCGAATTTGATCCGTAGCTTGTCAAGAGAAGAAAACAGCTCTTTGTAGTATAGTTCTATATCTTCTTCTGTAATTGTATCCCTGTCAAAGCCGGTTTTCTTTAACAGCATGATCAAGGGGATGATATTTTCAAAACGATCGTACTGATCGGATAGCCTTTTTACTTTTTCAACAATCCGTATGCCCTGCTCATCCAGTTGCTTGTCTGAAAGCACCCGTGCAATGTTAGTATACTTATTAATGTGCCTGTCGATGGAAGAATCCTTATGATAAATGTTCAGGCATTCAAGGATCATGTTGTACAGGTGACTTTTTTCTCCTGCAAAATGCTTTACGAATGATTCTTCGCGCACCTTTTGACGCAATTTCACCTCGTCGTATTCTTTAAGTGAATCCAGGGCTTCAAAAAGCTTTACGTAATTGTTTTTCCCCCGGATAGTATGGCGCGATGCATAAATTTTAAAAAATCGTTTTTCATTTTTTGTAAGCGATTGAACCAGGTCGTATAAAGCTTCCTTTTTTTTCATCTTAGTTAAAGGTAAGACTTAATATAAATTAAAATATTTTATTACTTAAATTACTGAAAAACAAATATATATTGATTAAATGTTCTTTTAGATCAAAGTTAGATTTACTATATTTTTCAAAACAATTCAACATTCACTGTGGTGTTACCTATACTTTCACTTCGTAAAATACTGCCACTATACTCACATCTATATACTATGCAACAAAAAGACACAGCTGTTTTTGAATTGATCAGCGAAGAAAGGAAACGTCAAACAGTAGGGATTGAACTGATCGCTTCTGAAAATTACGTAAGTGATCAGGTGATGGAAGCGATGGGCTCTGTACTGACTAACAAGTATGCAGAAGGGCTTCCCGGAAAACGTTATTACGGCGGTTGCGAAGTGGTGGATAAAGTAGAGCAATTAGCGATCAACCGTGCAAAGAAATTATTCAATGCTCAATGGGTCAATGTGCAGCCTCATTCCGGTGCCCAGGCGAATGCAGCGGTGATGCTGGCAGTTTTGAAACCCGGCGATAAAATTCTCGGATTTGATCTTTCTCACGGCGGACATCTTACACACGGTTCTCCTGTTAATTTTTCCGGCAGACTGTATGTGCCCGGCTTTTACGGGGTGGAAGAAAAAACCGGACGAATTGATTTTAATAAGATCGAAGCAACAGCTATTAAGGAAAAGCCCAAATTGATTATTTGCGGAGCCTCTTCCTATTCCAGGGACTGGGACTATAAGAAACTGCGTGAGATTGCGGACAAGGTTGGTGCATTATTAATGGCCGATATATCACATCCGTCCGGTCTTATTGCCTGTGGATTGTTAAATGACCCGATGCCCTATTGCCATATTATAACTACAACAACGCACAAAACACTGCGTGGCCCGCGCGGAGGGATGATTATGATGGGTAAAGATTTTGAAAACCCATTTGGGGAGACAACATTGAAGGGAGAAATCAAAATGATGTCCCAGTTGCTGGACGGAGCGGTATTTCCGGGAACACAAGGTGGTCCGCTTGAGCACGTTATTGCCGCCAAGGCAGTAGCATTTGGTGAGGCGCTGCAGGATTCTTATTTAAAATATTGCAAACAGGTGATAGCGAATGCCAAATTGATGGCAGAGCATTTCATTGACAAGGGATACAAGGTAATTTCCGGAGGCACCGATAACCATTGCATGCTGATCGATCTGCGTAGTAAAAACCTGACCGGCAAACTCGCTGAGAATACCCTGGTCAAGGCGGATATCACCGTGAATAAAAACATGGTTCCTTTCGACGATAAGTCACCTTTTGTTACATCCGGCATCCGGATCGGTACATCGGCCATTACAACGCGCGGGATCCGGGAGAAACACATTCCGTTCATTGTGGATATGATTGATGAGGTATTGATGAATTACGATGATGAAAAACTTATTGCGAATGTAAAAAGAGAAGTAAATGAGCTCATGAAAAGGTTTCCGCTCTTTGCTTCGGAAACAGAAGAAGTGCTCAGTGACCTCTGAATAGCCTGATAGATATTGAAGAAACGATGTATTTAATACAAACAACCACTAATCAATTTTATCATGAAAAAACAACTACAAACCTTTTCAGTGCTGTTTATGTTCACCGCTTTTATTTCAGCCTATGCGCAAACGGGAGAAGATGCTTATAAGCTGGGTGATGTAAATGATTTTGTCGTGAATTTTATAAATAAGGGTGTTCAATCCCGTAAGGCTATGAGCTTGCAATTATCACCTGCTAAATCCATTGACGTAAAAATAATTGACGATCAGTCGGAAGGGCAGGATATACGGGTATATGGAGAAGTTCTGGGAGTGAAAACATCCATATTTTATATTTATGGAAACGCAAGTGAGGTCAAAGGGAAAATTGTGATTGACAGCAAAGACGGTTATGTATTATCTACCGATATGCAAACCAAAGAAGTGTTGGTCGCAAAGGCGGACATTAATAAATTAATTTGTGTAATGCCTGCCACTAATACTGGTTCGGTAGAAACGGAAACCGACCTCAAGAAAGAAAATGGCCGTACCAGCGCGCAACCATCGCTCAGCAGCTATCCAAGTGCTCCTTTTGTGCTTTACCTGGATTTTGACGGTGAGAACGTGAATGACCCTTACTGGAATAGTCAAATGGGAGGTGCCAAAAATTGCACCGGGCCAAATTACTCGGATGCAATGATCAAGAATATATGGGCGGCTGTAGCAGAAAAGTACCGTCCTTGGAACGTCAATGTAACAACCGACAGGTCCGTATTTGATTCCAAAACAAAAGCGATGAGGCACATGGTTATCTATACAAATACATGGGGATCGGGCGGAGGAATAGCCGACATTGGTTCCATTGCAGACAACGGCACGGATATATGCTGGGTTTTCTTTAATCACCTGGTCAACAATGTGAATGACATGACGGTTACAGCTGCGCATGAATCCGGACACGCATTCGGACTGGAGCACGATGGCAGCACGGCAGATGGTAATTACTTTAAAGGACAAGGTAACTGGGGGCCGATCATGGGCAATAATTATCAGACCACAAGCAGAGACATCTGGCAGTGGAGCAAAGGGGAGTATAACGGAGCAACCCACCATGCCGGAGCGCCGAATTTTCAGGATGATGTAGCCATCATTGCCGGCAATCCGGGCGTTGGTTACCGGACCGATGATCATGGAAATGCTATCTCTTCGGCTACTGCAATTCTTGCTGAAACGGATGGAACAGTGATGGGAACAAAAAATACAGGGATCATTACTACACGCACAGATAAAGATTATTTTAAGTTCACTACAGCAGGCGGTACAGTAACATTTAAGTTTCAGAGCGGTACCAAAACCTGGACAGAAGACGAAGGAGTGCTGGATATCCAGGCCAGACTGCTGGACGCCAATGGAGCGGAGCTTGCATTATCCAATCCCACCGGCGGAACAACTGCAACCAACAATGGGTTGGATGCCAATATATCCAAGAACGTTGCAGCTGGAACGTACTACCTGGAGGTGGATGGAGTAGGGTACTTAGATCCCAAAACAACCGGGTACTCGGATTATTCTTCCTGCGGATATTACGAAATCAGTGGCAGTTATCCTCCTGTACTCACAGGTATAAACGACGGACCACAGGCAGCAAGTGATTTTTTTCTTTACATAAATGCTTCTAACCATAAATTATACGTTGTTTTTTCCGATCCGGCCGTGCAGGTATCTGGTGTTCAAATAACAGATGCGCTTGGACGGATCATTTGCACGCTTCAGCAATCTTCCTTGCAAAACGGAATCGATATCAGTGATTTGAAAGCGGGTATTTACTTCCTGCAATGTACGGAGGAAAAAACAAAAGTAATCTCCGTGAAAAAATTCATGCGTTAGGAATACTTTGTTGAGTGCCCATGGTAAAGAGGATTGGCCTTTTATTTTTTGATGTTTAATAATTGGTCACTCCGTTTTTACCGGGGGATAAATACCTTCATCCCCTATAGTCCCGGGATAATTGCCTGAGAAACGCATTTCTCAAATCATGTTTTACTCAAAAGAAAAAGCGAAGGAATAATCCTGTATCTGTGGTTAAGAAACTATTCCTTTGAGCATAATTTAATAGAGTTGAGGAGGGCGTTTGTATAGTTTCTAAGGAAGTATATTTTAATCCGAATTCACCGCCCACTGCTAAATTAAGTCCCAAATAATATTCGCATCCCACTGTGGGCATCCATGTTAAGCGTTTGGTGTGGTGGGCAACATGAGAAGAATCTATCATCCAGATTTGATCTGATTCTATACTTGCGTACTCTGATCTCAACCCTACGTAGGTATTTGTTTTTTTAAACTGGAACATTCCAAATGCACCCAGTCCCATATAAACACCGCTGGTTTTAAGATCATTTATCTTGTCTTTGGTCCTTGTATACCCGAACTCCGGTTCTAGTCTGAATGAACGTGCAGGACTTATGGCGAGAACTATTTTATTAGCGGGCGCTGTAATTACATCTCCCTTTTCACTCACCTTGAATTGCTCTGCATGCAAACCAATTCCAAACAGTCTGATCAGGGAAGAACTGTCTGCCTGGCTGAAAAGAAGGTGAAAATGAAAGCACATGAGAGTTGCTGACAAAATATGTTTATAGGTTTTCATAGGATGCCGGTTTATGGATTTGTTTGATCCGAAAGTATTTTAGCTGGTATTGTCTTTATATTTTTACAAGCCATACCTGTCTGGATATAAATTCATACGGTTATTTGACAATGGATAATTTAATTGTTACAAGCTGTTGCTGATTCTGGAATTCAAGAAAGAGCGCCCGGCTGAGTATTCCAGCCAGGCGTTCTTCTTTCATCCATAATCCCTTACTGAATGAATAGCTTTTGTGTTTTTACTTCTCCTTCAAATCCAATCAGTTTAATAAAATATACTCCTTTTGGCTGGTTGCTCAGATCGAATTCTGTTACTGTTCCATTCGTCCGGTAAAAGACTCTTTTTCCCAACATATTTACGATCTCCAGTGATTTTATTTTTAACCAATCTGCCTGTATGGTAAACAGGCCGTTGCTGGGATTGGGAATGACTTTCAGATGCTGATCATCCGGAGCTGCTGTTTCAGCCGGCTTTTCCTGCTCGGCAGGATGATGCATATGAAATGATACGTCCTGAAGCGTTGAAGCGGACAATGCTCCCGGATTATTGAATTTCATAGGATGTAGTGTACAGCTAAACGAACTGCAGTTGTTGATCAGGTTTTCTAGTTTTGCCGTAAAGCCCGGTTTTCCAACGAAACCTTGCTGCATGTATACTTCCCTTCCTGCCCTGAGCGTAGCCGATCCAACAGATTCCAGGCTACCTTGTGTCTGGATCCGGTTCAGGGCATATTCGTCTTTTACAATGTTTGAGGTCAGCAACAGGTCATAACCGGCGGTAGTTGCCATGCTCGTATAATCCTGGCCGCTCAAATACAGTTTTCCTCCTGATACTACAGTGATCGGTGTATTCGGATTGTTAATGCACAGGCTTGCCAGTCTCACAATACCGCTTGAACCGATATGGAGGGCGGCATTCGGATCAAGAGTAATCATGGAAGAAGAAGCATCCAGCTCGCCCAGAACCTCGTAGGATATTTCGGAGCAGCAGGTAGTGCCATTGCACGTGCACAGGTCGGTAAATTTACCTTGTGGTCCGAAGATCACCTTGGCTCCCGTGTTTATCTTTAGCTTTTGCCGTGATGCCAGATGTACGGTACCGTTGATAGTAAGCGTTGCATTGGGCATCACTTCCAGATCTCCTTCAAAACTTTTTTTATCGGAAGTATTCCAGATCTGGCTGGAAGTAATTTTGTACGATCCTGCGGGCGGTAAAAGTTTTCCTTCCCACATTCCTCTGCCAAAGGTGGATACCACAATACGGTTCTTGCAATCGTCAAGCTCGATATCCGTGATCCAGCTCGCAGGCATGGCAGGTGTATTGTAGCATTCCCACCTAGCCAGTGCTTTGTTCCATACATATACGCCAACATCTGTTCCTGCATAAATCATATCATCTGTTCCCTTACGGTATTTCAGCACATTGATGGGAAAGGGTGGAAGTCCGTTCGACACATCAATGTAGGTAGTACCTCCGTCAGGTGAATAGATAACACGCTTCTGGTTTGGTGCTCCCTCATATCCTACAAAACTGATCCAAAATCGTTTAGAGTCATACGGATCCACTTCGATATGGCTGGCAAAATTCCATTCATATGCGCTGCTCATCAGTCCTGCAGATATATCCTGCCAGGTGGTTCCGTTATTTGTTGATTTCATAACGCGTTCGGGTTTGGGTGGGCTTTGCCAGTTTGCACCATCATGATAAGCAACATAGATGGTGTTTGGATCCGAGGGAGCTACCGCGAAGGCTTCTATGTCATCACCACTACCATTACCATATGAGTTCGCACTTTTTTTCATCACCCATGACGATCCATCGTACATATAAAGAGCTTTATTTCCATACCACAAACGGGTATGATCAGTCGGATCAACAAGAAACTTCCTCCATAAATAGCTTCCGCCTTCCGTATTATTCATAGGGATCTTTTGTTTGGTGCTGACTATATATTTCGTTATACTGGCCCAATTTGATACATATAAAATATTGTCATCTGCATAATCCACCTTGGTCCATCCTCCGTCTCCGTTTTCAATATGGTCCCACTCGGTAGAATTGACCTGCAGTTGTGTTCCGTTATCTTGTGCTCCTCCAGCCAAAAAATTATTGTTTTTAAACATACCTACGGCATAAAATTGTGTAATGGCAAGACCAGTTCCATTAAGATTTGACCATCCCTGAGTAGTACCGTTTGCCGCATCAATATGTTTGGCAATCCCTCCGTCAGTACCCATTATAAGAACGTCTTTGTTATTTACAGGAGCGGCCTGGTAAAGTGCGCGTATATCGGCATGTGTGCTGTAAGGAGCAGTAGCCGGATCGTATGTAGAAATTCCGGTCCAGGAAGTTTCATTTTGCTTAATTCTGAACAGAAGGCTAGTACCAAAATAAAAAGTACCTGCTTGCGTATCGGAAACTTCAAATTCATACCCCGTGTCTCCCGGATATAAACCAACACTCCTTGGACAAGGTAGTGCTCCCGTTTGTTTTGCCAAAGTCCAGGAATTCCCTTTATCGGTGGATTTATAAATGTAAATCTGGCTACCGTTTTTAAAACATGCATACAATGCCTGATCCAGCTTGCACACATCGATCGTTAATGCAGAACCCGGAACAAGCGGCAGATTAGCGGTTATATCTGTCCAGGGATTTCCTGCTGAGTAACGGAGAATCCGACCAGGTCCGCCGCCTATATTGAATGTGGATGCATATACTGTGCTTTGCGCATCCATACCAATCTGCAGGTCAATAAAGACCGGCTTTTCGGTGCCGGAAACCGTCATGGTATGTTTCGTTGCCCATGTGAGCCCACCGTTACCTGATTCGTAAATATCCTTGGTACCTACAGCAAATGCAATTACTCCTCCCGGGTGAAATGTAACAGCATTGGTTTCAAAACCCTTCGCGGCGGTAATGGTGAGCGACGTTGTTGCCCATGTATTTCCGCCGTCTGTAGATATCAGAACACCCAAACCTCCTGAGTTCCCATAATTATCTGTGCGCCGGTTGTAGTTAAATATCCCATCCATGGAGGTACTAATAAGGATATGGTTTCGATTGGTGGGATTGATAGCAATACTGCCAACGTCCATCAGAGGCGCTTGCAGGTGATCTGTAACATTCGTCCATGTTGCGCCTCCGTTTGTTGTTTTAAACAATCCTCCGGTTGCTGATCCTGCAAAGAGGATGTTGGGATCAACAGGATCAATGACAACACCGTTCACAAGACCTAGATCCTGCTCAGTGCTCTGGTAAGGGCCTGCCTGCATCCAGTTAATCCCGGAAGGGCCGTTCGTACATAACCGGGGGTCTGCATTTATACTTTGGTTTTTTCCCAACGGGTTGCTCCCGGATAAAAGCTTATATCTGTACTCAGCCGCTCCTTTCAGGCTGCCTCCGGCCGGAACTCCTGGATAAGACATGCGTGTGCGATGGAAGTAATTCCAGCGGGCAAACATTTTTTCTTCTTTGCTCGGTTTTCTTCCCTCGGAAGGGCCGTACTTCTTTGCAAAATAAGCCTGCGTTTCGTTTACAATTGCGCTATAAGATTTTTCTGAATCAATAAATGGTAAAGCCGATGGTTCGCCCGTGCGGGCAGGCCGGGAATCAGGTGCTGACTGCTGGGCTGCACTTGTACCTGCCAGCAGCAGCAGGCCCATAAGCAGCTTTTGAGAACTGCCTGTAAGTTTGTACATAGAAAGGTTAAGTATGCGATTGATTGTTATCATGAGTTGCAAGATTAAAACATGTATATATTAAATAAGTTTGTATAGCATCTTATTTCCCATTATTCATTTTCATCGCTGCATTCTCTTTTTCCAATACTTTCAGCTTTTTATTCATTTCCATGATATATAAATAAAGCTCTTCTATTTTTTCCATCTGTTTTGTCTGCATTTCTCCCAGGATAATACCGGTGGCTTCTATTTCATTGGCTGCTGGAATTCCTGGTAAATGATGGTTTTTATTTACAAAAGCTTCCACTTCTTCAATGCTTTTTAACGTATGGCTTTTATCGAACACATAATCTGGCCAGCAGGGAGCACCGGATAATGCCACTCTCACTTCTTTGGCACATACAAGACCATCAACTGTAAGTTTGGCTAATGGATCTTTTACTCCTATGCCAACATTTCCATTAGCGGCTATTCTAATTCCCGGGGAACCATTGTGAGGGCCTAGTACTAATCCTGAAGTATAATTACCTCCTTCGTCTTGAGCCCAAAATATTCCAAAATCATTCTCTTTTGATACACCATTATATCCTCCATCAATATTGGTGGGTACAATAACTAACCTTCTTTGATTTGCTCTAAAAGTGGCCGCAGGGATGGGCAGAGTCGAAATAACATTAATATGTATCTGCCCATCAAATACCCCAGCTGCAGCGGCTGATCCTTGTTTTCCGTAAACAGCAGTCCAACCTCCTGTTTGAGATCCTAACCAGGTATATGGGAGGTGGGTAAGCCCGGAAAGCTCGGTTCCACTTAAAGGGCTGCCTGCGGGATAGGTTACCCTGAAGTTTCGTGTATTTGTTGCGCTCTGGTTTCCAAAAACATCCAGGGTATAAACCGGTGTAGCATTTATTCCTATTTTGGCACTACTCTCTGTAATAATCGAATTGCCGATTGCTGTTGATCCAGTCCATTTGGGAATCTTTCCGGTGGTCCCGCTACCGGTTACTTGAGAAGATGCTGTTTGTGCTAACATCAAAACAGTCATGGCTGTTGCAGATAAAAAGATGCGTTTCATGTTAATTTTTTTTTTGGTTATTTATTAATTACGGCACAAAACTATGGCATGGAAAAAAGTAAATCAGCTCATTTGAACGGATGGTCTGTTATTCAGTACGGATGGTTGTTGGAATCTAAAATCCGGTTAGCCGGCTTTGTGCAGTATAAAAATAAAAGGTGGTCCGGAAACGTCGGCGAGTTAGTGGCCTGCGACCCCCTGATTAAGAATTCATATTCTCAATTAGAGGAAAAGCATTGAAAATAGTATTTCTGGAATAATTACCGGAATTCTTATATCAAAATTCCTACAATACAAATATCATCTATCTGTTCGCGTTCTTTTTTCCAGTCAGTGAATTTTTTTACTAAAAATTCTTTTTGCTCGGAACAATTTAAGGGAGCAATTTCCTGCAACATCTCTTTAAAAGGTCTGATATAGAAACGTTTGTTATCAGGTCCGCCTTTTTGATCTTTATATCCGTCTGAAAACAGATAGATCATATCCCCGGGAACCAATCGTTCTTTTTTCAACGAAAAACTAATGTCTGACAAATTTCCTATAGGCATGGTATCGCCTTTTAATTCAATTACCCGGCCTTGTCTTACAATTAATCCATAACCGTTTGCGCCGCTGTACTCCAGTTCATTCGTCTCTTTATATAGCTTTATAAGCGTCATTTCCATTCCATGCTTTACAGAGGCAATGTCTTTGTCGGTGCCCATTGTTTTTACAACAGCTTCATTCAGGTCATCTAAAATAATTTGAGGCGATACTGCATGCGCTTCGTTTATAATTCTTTCCAGGTGATTATACGCGTGCAAGGACATGAATGCACCGGGAACACCGTGCCCCGTACAATCGATAACGGAAAACAATACGGCATTGCCAATGTCTTTTATCCAGTAAATATCACCACTAACAATATCTTTTGGCAAAAAGAAAACGAATGAGTCTTTTAATGAGTGTTCAAGGGTTTCCTGCTTTGGCAAAATAGAGTCCTGGATTGTTTTAGCGTAAAGAATACTATCCGTTATCTTCAGGTTTTTCTTTTCCACCAATTGTTTTTGTGACTGGATAAGCAGCTTTTGTTTGCGTGTTTGGTTGAGGGAGCGAACAGCAAATACGGTAAATGCAATCATAAGAAACAATCCCCCTACCACAGAAATAGTAATGATCTTCTGTTTTTGGATTTCCGAATCTTTAATTTGTTTGTCTTGTTGCAATAATTTAATTTCCTTTTCCTTATTGCTCATTTGAAGCTGCTTTTCCCTTATTTCATCGTTTTGCGCTTTTATCTTAAATTCTTTCAACTGGTTCTCAATACCCAGCTTTTCAATTTCCTCCACTGATTTTCCAACTTTTGTTTCCAGCGATTGAATTTCTTTTTTCTGCAAATCCTTTTCGCGGATCATTTGCTGTGTCGCATTAAAATTTTCCTGCTGTAATTTCTTTTCATATTCCGTCTGCGATTTTTTCCAGTTCGTCATGTTTTTTTTTATGACCTCTATATTTTTGGAAATGGCCGATTCTTCCGAAGCCATTTTATTCTTTTTGGCTATCTCCAGCGCGTCGTTCAAGTAGGAATAGGCATCCTCGTAATTTCCCCAATTGGAAAAAGCGATCCCGATACGATTCAGCACTGTCAGTTTCATTCTGGAATCTTTCAGCTCCTCATATTCTTTCAGGGATTCCTTATAATAATTTACTGCTGATTCAAATTTCTTTTGTTTGAAATAATTGTCTCCTATATCCAGCAGGCTGCTTGCCACTCCTTTTTTAGCTCTCGCCTTTTTATAGGCTTCCAGGGCCTTTTTACTGGCTTCTAACCCGTTGGGATAATCGTTGAGAGACAGGTATTGCTCAGAGATCTTATCCCATAGAACACCAACACTTTCAAATTCCTTTTCTTGCACGAATAAAATGACTGCATCTGAATAATTATCGATGGATTTTTTATACTCTCTTGCCGCAGAATAACCGGCTCCAAGGTTTATCAATGCATTTGCTTCCTCATTTACGTCGCCAGTTTGCTTTGCACCCTTTAGTGCCTGGTTCGCATAGTCGATACTTTTTTGAGGAGATGAGGAGTTTAAAGTTACTTCGGCCAGTTGATTCAAGATAGCAGGCTTATCTTCAGCAGAAGCTGCTTTTAATTTTGATTCCAATTCCTGAATGGATTGCGAATAGCAAGGATAGACGGAGACAACGAAAAACAGATAACAAAGCAATAGTTTCATGAATAAGTGTTTCTTCGGCCAGGTTAACGTCAAAAGCAGAAACAGCGAAATTTTAGGTTCCTAAACAAATGTATGTTAATTTAGCGTTTAATGACCTGTTATTTCGTGGCTTCTGGTAAGACCCTATATATATGATTCGGGAGTAATTAGTTCCTGCCGGAGATAGGTGCCGGAAGAGTAGATCCGGGCCTGTTTTTTTGTATATTTAGATTCTTTTACGTTTAGTTCTTTAACACTTGCAGGGCCAGGTCATTTGCTCTATTGAAAAGAGAGAAAAATCATGGAAAATCTATCTTTTTTTAAAACACATGGGAATGTTTCTACTTTTATTCAATAAAATCTCTTCATTTATAAACTTTTCATGCCTTTGATACGTAAAATTTTGCCGGGGTAGACTTTCATACCCCGACTATTCGGCAGAAATGAATAATTAAATGCACAACAAGAACAAACTATATATTTTAATTCCAAACGGTGGGTTGCAACGAAAAGCTGCAGGCAAGTTAATCATCGCTCTGTTTTTTGTTATTTCCGTATGGAATGTGTCCCGCTCTCAAAACGTGAGTATTAACAACACGGGTGCATTGCCAAATGCTTCTTCCTTGTTAGATGTCGATGCTGCACCGGGTAACAACAAAGGGGTGCTCATTCCGCGGATACCACTCGTATCGATAACAGATGCTGTTACCATTCCAACGCCAGCTACCAGTTTAATTGTTTACAACAATGGAACGGGCGGACTTCTTCCGGCAGGGTATTGGTATAATTCAGGAACGCCCGCTTCACCGGTTTGGGTGCAGCTGCTGAATGGCGGATCACCGGGTACTGCCTGGCTGCTTTCGGGTAACACAAACACGACTCCCTCTACCTCTGCGATCGGGGTTGCCATAGGGGCCGGACAACATTACATTGGAACCCGCGATGCGAAAGATTTTGTGATCGGAACTACAAATTTGGAACGGCTGCGGGTAACTTCTGCCGGTAACATAGGAATTGGAATTATTAACCCCTCAACAGCTTTACATGTTAAAGCTTCATCTAATCCTGTACGTTTTGAAGGTTTACAAAGCGGTACTTCCCTGGATAGCCTTGTAACCGTTGATGGTAACGGAGTTCTTCGCAGGATTACAAGTGAAGTTCCAAAAAATTCAGTCGGAGCAGCAAGTTTAATAGTCCTGGCACAAGGCGGTGCAAGCTACAATTATGGGAATGGAGACTGGCCGAATAATGTCCTCACCAACTTTACGCTCAATTCCGTAACCGATGTAAAATCGGCATACAACGCAGCTACAGGAGTTTTTACGGCTCCGGCAAATGGATTTTACACGTTTGCATATATAATGCAATTTATTAATCATCCGACTGCCGATGCTTTTACCGGTAACAGCGGAGAATTACGTACGTACTTATCGGTTAACGGTACCTATTCAGTAGGAGGAGATAACCAGGTAGTGTTCCGGGGCCGGACAATAACTGCCGGAATAGTAAATTATACGTCAAGGGGGAACGGAACGGTATACCTGAAAAAGAATGACACCATGCGCCTGCAATTTTATACATACGGTACTTCCAATATGAATTCAGTCACTACGAATATTTACTTCGATAAAAGTGCAAGTAGTTTACGGATCTGGCAGCATTGAATGCGATCATGCAGCCATGCTTATCTCCGTTGCCGGGTTGGCAGGATAATTTATAAATGCAACTTAGTAGACCAGCCTGCGTACAAAGTACTAACTGAAAATCACTGCTGATAACCGGGATCAAATGAAACAGAATTTACCGTTCTCAACCTGGGAAGGAGAGTGCTCCTTATCGGGTAAAGGCATTTGCCAGAGACTTTTTTTGGCTTTTTTTCTTTTAGTGGGAACAGTGTCCTCCGGACAGGATATTCATTTTTCACAATACAATCTCACACCCCTTTTAATCAATCCTGCGCAAGCAGGTGCGTATGGGAATTTCGAAGTGATTGCCAACTATAAAACCCAGTGGACCAGTATTTCTCCAAATGCATTCAAAACAATGATGTTTAATTACGATGGACGCCTGATGCAGAAAAAGCGAAAAGAGAACTGGCTTGCAGCAGGCTTTACTATTTTTAATGATAAGGCAGGTGAGGGGGGGATGATCACAACCCACGCAAATGCGTCTGTTAGTTATCATGTTCAGCTGTCCTCTAGAAGTACGCTTGGGACAGGAATACAGGGAGGGATCGCCCAACGACGTATTAATTACAGCAGCTTTGCATGGGATGAACAATATCAAAACGGCGCTTACAATAATTCCAATTCGACCGGGGAAGTGTCTCAGAGCGCTGATAAATTTGTTTATCCGGATGTGGGACTGGGAGCCCTTTACCAATATTCAAAAGCAGAGACGTATACTGCGTCTAATAACATGGTAACCGTTCGTGCCGGACTTTCGCTCTTTCACCTGAATAAGCCGGCTTATTCTTTTTATGGATCTTCTGAAAAACTGCATGAAAAAATTGTTAGTCACGCAGATATACTCTTTGGTGTGAAGAATACGGATCTTTCACTGGTCCCGGGCTTTATTTTTATGCGGCAAGGACCTTCTTCTGAAATTTACACCGGATGTTTTTTCAGATACAAACTTCAGGAAGATTTAAAATTCACAGGTTTTGTGAAAGGTACTTACCTGGTGATAGGAACACACCTGCGTGCCGGTGATGCCTTTGTTCCTTCGGTTCAGCTGGAGATTGCAGAATACACCTTTGGGGTCAGTTACGATGTGAACATTTCAGGATTAAAAAAAGCGACATCAGGAAAGGGTGGGGTAGAGATTGTGCTTCGTTACGGGAATCTAAGTCAATTTTTGTACAGGTCAGCAGCCAGCTTTCAATAATAACGGATTGATACGTATGAAAGAACAAAACGCAGTCAGGCTGATGCGCGCGCAATGCAGGATCATTTCCTGTCTTGCTATCGCTTTACTGCCTGGCATGCAGGCTTTCTCACAAAACAATGCGCTTGTTATCAACGGTGCGTACATTAATTTAAATGGAGGTACCAACACCTCGCCTGTTTACCTGGTAGTGAATCAAAGCGGCACAACGGGAATTGTTCGTACAACCGGATACATCCATACAGAAGGACAGTATAACATTGTTAAATGGAATACAGGCACGAACAGCGGCAAATATGTTTTTCCTTTTGGAGTGGGTGGTGTTGCTAACAATTACATTCCCTTCACTTTTACAAAGACCACTACCGGAACTGCTGCTGTTGCCGTATCCACCTGGTCCACCAATCAGCAAAACATTCCGCATCCCGCTGCCAGCAGCGTGGCAGCGGTAAGCAACATGAAAGGCACTGCGGATTCTGTCAAGAACGCCATCGACCGGTTTTGGGATATTCAATCGCCAACTCCGGTTACCGCTGACCTTACCTTCTCTTACCGCGGTTCTGAAAATACAACGCTTGTGCCAACAGATACATTCAAAACACAGCATTGGAACGGTACAGCCTGGGATCTCCAGTCCGGACCGGGAAATCCCGGAGTGACTACAGGTATTGGAACGGTAGGCCCGATCACCGGGAAGAGTACGTTCTCACCCTGGGTTTTAACCCGCACCGCGTTGCATACAGCTGTTATTTTTTCCCAGGACCCGGTATGCAATGGTCAGTGCACAGGAATAGCAGCAGCCACATCGGGCGGAGGAACGCCGCCGTATACGTATTTCTGGAATCCTGCTGTGGGTACTGCGGATACGGTGAAAGGATTGTGTGCCGGAACTTATTATGTAACTGTAAAGGATGCAGCCAACAGCACCGTCATAGATTCTGTAACCATCACCCAGCCGGCAGCCATAGCGGCTGTTACCAGTTCCAATCCTGCAACCTGTGGCAGCAGCACAGGAACCGCTACTGCAGCTGCTTCCGGAGGAGCAGGAGGATATACTTACCTGTGGAATCCATCCGGACAAACGGCACAAACCGCCACAGGCCTTGCTGCAGGAACTTACACGGTTACGATCACCGATCTGAATAAGTGTACTTTGATAAAAACGGTTACCGTAGGATCTTCCAATGCATTGACGGTAAGCACCACAAATACACCCACAGGATGTATTATTAATAACGGAACAGCCACAGTTACTCCAGGCAATGGAGCAGCGCCTTATACCTATTTATGGAATAACGGACAAACTACACCTGCAAGTACCGGGCTGGGAGCAGGAACCTATACCGTAACGATCACCGATGCAAAAGGCTGCATTGCCACAACTACGGTTGCCATTACTGTAATTGCAGGCCCTGCAGCTGTTGCTGCTGCTGCTTCCGGCACTATTATGCTGGGAGATCAAACGCAATTAACAGCTTCGGGAGGAGGAACGTATTTATGGTTCCCCCAAACAGGATTAAGCTGTACCAGTTGTTCAAATCCCATTGCCACACCAACAGCAACTACCGGTTATTGTGTACTCGTGACAGACGGCAATGGTTGTACAGACAGCGCCTGCTTAATCATTCATGTAGAAATTCCATGCGATGAACTATTTGTTCCATCCGCATTCTCACCTAACAACGACGGGCATAATGAACGGGTATGCCTGAGAGGAAATTGCGTTCAGACATTTAATTTTGCCATCTACAATCGCTGGGGAGAAAAAGTATTTGAAACCAGCGACCAAAAATTGTGTTGGGATGGAACCTACCAGGGAAAATTGGAAAATACGGCTGTCTTTGTTTATACTTTGGATGTAACACGCACAAGCGGGGAAAAAGTTTCCAGGAAAGGAACTATAAATCTGATAAGATAGTGGATTGGTCATTTTATTAAAGATGGACTTGTTTCAGAAGTAAGTATCTTGTTGTTTTAAAACACTATCAGGATCATAAATGAAAAGAACATATAAAAAAGCTGCCTGGGTTATTTTGCCGGTGCTGCTTCTTTTTATTGGAATGATCGGTAAGGTCTCCGCTCAGAATGTGACCTTTGTAAAAAGTAATTTTCCGGGAAAAGAGGAGGCGCTGAAAGAGGCGCTGTATAACATAAAAAAAGGAGATAAGCTGTTCAAAGCCGGCACAGAAATGTATAACCTGGCTTTGGATCATTACCTGAAAGCAAATAACTTCAATCCCGAAAATGCAGAGCTGAATTATAAAATAGGGATTTGTTATTTATTTTCTTCTTTTAAGGCCAGGTCAATTGTATACCTGGAGAAAGCGAAAAACCTGGATCCGGGAGTAAATAATAAACTGTCCTATTATTTTGGCCGGGCATACCATCTCAGTATGCAGTGGGATAAAGCCATCCGGGAATACGAAGCATACGCTAAACTGATAGCCGGCACTGCGGAAGAAAAAAAATCCGATACAGAGAAAAAAATACAGGAATGCAGGAATGGGATTGCTTTGATGCAGGATACGCTTCGCATGCGTAAATTGCCGGACTCCCTTAGGTACAACGTTAAAAACCTGGGGTTGGAAATAAATTCCAGGTACCCGGATTACCGCCCGGTGATCTCAGCCGATGAATCCGTTATGTATTTTACTTCAAGAAGAGACAATACCACCGGCGGAGGTATTGACAATTACGAAGGGAAATATTACGAGGACATCTACGTTTCCAATTTTGAAAATGGAAAATGGACGGAAGCAAAAAACCTGGGTGACCCGGTCAACCGATCCAACCAGCACGATGCTGCCTGCGCACTTTCTGCAGATGGTCAAAAGCTTTTCATTTACATAGACGATACGTATAACGGAAGCGGAAATATTTATGAATGTACATTAAGCGGACGCACCTGGTCAAAGCCCCATGAACTTTCCGGCAGCATCAATTCAAAATACCATGAATCGTCCGCAAGCCTTTCTTCCGATGGCAAAACACTTTACTTCTGCAGTGAGCGCCCCAACGATAATACGGGAACAGGAACGCATGATATTTTTAAATCCGCTTTGGATGCAAAAGGGGAGTGGGGCCCGCCCGAGAACCTGGGCCCAGCGATAAATACAATCTACGATGAACGCACCGTATTTATTCATCCGGATGGTAAAACCCTTTACTTTAGTTCCCAGGGGCACAACAGCATGGGCGGATACGATTTGTTCAAATCCGTTTACGATGATTCATCCAAACGCTGGTCTGCGCCGCTGAACCTTGGTTTCCCGATAAACTCTGCCGATGACGATGTTGATTTTGTAGTTTCCGCAAGCGGGAAACATGCCTACTATGCTACCATCCGGCCGGAGGGAGCAGGGGAAAAGGATATTTACAGGATTACATTACCTGTTGACACGACTGTATACTTAATGCTTATCAAAGGGACAGTAACCGATGAAAGCAAGAATGCGGTGGGAGCTGTCATTGAAATAGCCGACAGCAAAACGGGGAAACTTATTTCCAAACAGGAATCCAATACAGCCACAGGAAAATTTCTGCTTTCTCTTGCTTCCGGAAAGAATTACACCGTTAAAATTTCAGCAACCGGATTTGAACCCGATACAGTGCTGTTTAATATACCCAAAGGAGAAAAATTCAAAGCATCGGACCTGACGATCGCACTTAAGCGGAAGGAGCAGCTGGTGGAAATAGAAGGGGTCATGATGGATGAAACAGGCAAGGTGCTGGTAGAAGGAACCGTGGAGATCATTAATAATTCCACAGAAGAAGTAGTTGCAAAAACGGTTACGGATAAATCCGGAAGATATCGTGTAAAGCTGAAAGCCGGAAAAAATTACGGTATCGTAGCATCGGAAGAAGGGTATTTATTCCAGTCATTAAACATGGATATCCCTTCGGATAACGACCATATCAGTTTACCGGCCATCAAATTGAAAAAGATCAAAGCAGGGTCAAATATGGTGCTGAACAATATATTCTTTGATTTTGATAAAGCCTCTTTGCGGCCCGATTCAAAGCCGGAATTAGCACGAGTTTTAAATCTTCTTAAAGATAACCCGGCTATGAAAATTGAAATTTCAGGTCACACAGACAATAAAGGGTCAAGGGCTTATAACCAGAAACTTTCTGAAGCGCGGGCAAAATCAGTAATTGATTTTCTTGTTTCCATGGGAATTGAAAACCACAGGATGACGTACAAGGGAGAGGGATTTACGAAACCCGTTGCATCCAACGAAACCGAAGAAGGCCGGCAATTAAATCGCAGGATTGAATTTAAGATAGTTGCGATGGAGTGAGTAGCTGGGAAGAAATTGCGATTCGTTCGTGAAAACTAATGGTGAATTGACATCGCTCCTCGAGCAGGACTTGTCCCGATAGCTATCGGGACTGCGACAAAAAACCCTGACTTTATCAGCCAGGGTTGCCTTTTTCGCTCCTCGAGCAGGACTTGAATTTTTATACCTAGATTAGTACCTTACCATTGCGTAGGAATTCCAGTGCGTCATGGTCTGCGATCCTTTTATCTCTTGCAGAAAGTGAAAAAGCATTGATGAAATTGAGAAGGCTCGCGCGAACGAAAGCAGCCACGCTGTAAGGTTTACCATGAGCAAAACAGCAGCTCTTTTACTTGATCTGGAGTTTATGGGAGTGGTGAAATCACTTCCTGGCAAGATTTACATGTTGAATGATTAGTTGAACTACAAAAAAATATTTGTCCGCAATATTTCTTTGCGGAAATTTTTGAAAAAAGGATTTTTGTTCATAACTAAGTTCGAATGTTCATTAGAAAGCTTTCACACGCATGAAACAAAAGTGGAAATTTACACTATCAAAAAGCAAAAGGGAAGAACATCATGTCCTTCCCTCATTTTTTGAGGACCCGAGTTAGAAATCCGACTGGGTATCCAATTCAGAAACAGGTTCTAGCTCAAGAGACCCAAGTCTAATCCACTTGGGTTCTTTTTTTACTGCTTTCTGATACAAATATAAAGACCTATTTATCTGATTAAATATGAAAGTTTCATTTGTTGCTAACACTCATTTGTGAATCCCGCATATGTTCATCTACTTTATATTGATACACTTTCACTATTTCAGGTGCCCAGCATGACCTACCGGTAAACTCTGCATCGAAAGCAATTTCTTATAAGCTTTCAGTTAAGTTAATAGATAAAAAAAGTAGTGTGGTTTAAATGTGGCACAGGTTGTGGTCAATTATAGGCTTTTGGGAGCTTACAAGTTTACCATGATCAAAATGTCTGAATCAGAATTTTATATTAAACACTGTAAAAATTTATTAAAATTAAATAAATTGTAAGCTAAAACTGTTATTATAGTTTTAAAGAAGCTTTGATTATTTGGGGTAGCTCTAGATCCCGGAGTTTGTATTTAATATTTTTACGGTGAGTAGCAATAGTCAAATCGCTTAACTCTAGTAATTCGGCAATCTGCTTATTTTGTTTACCATCACATAATAAAGACAATATCTGCTTTTCTTTTTGAGTTAACATCGAGGAATAGTCATTTGTACTAAGAGGATTTAACCTATATAAATGAAGGTATTCTTCTATTTTTTGCTGATAGTCTTGGTTTACTTTAATTATAGTATTTGTCAATGCATCTATATTGATGTCCTTAGGAAGAATGCAACTTACTCCAGACTTAAAGCAAGTAATTGCCTCATTGACACCTATCCCTGTTGTTAAGATAATAATTTTTAAAAAAGGGTGATTTTTGGAAATACCATATAAGATACTTTCTGCTTTTTCATACCCTAAAAAGTAATCAAGTAATATCACCCGAGGGGCTTTACTGTTTAATTTTCGTTTTAATTCAGAAATAGTTTTACATCTAAATGTAATGGCGATTATTGGTTGTTTCTCCAATAGGTTACTTAACCCTTCTAAAAACAACTCATGGTCATCAATGATGCCTATTTCTATTTTGGGTTCATTCATGGATTATCTTAACTATTGCAGTTGTGCCTGCGCTATTAGAATCTATATTAAATATTGCGTTAATAACCCTGCAGCGTTCTCTAATTGTCGATATTCCGGTATGATGAGGTTTTATTTCTTTATGTTTATCAAAACCAATTCCATTATCCTCTATCAGAAGGCAAAAAGCGTATGGAGTAACATCCAGGTTTACATTTAGGTTCTTAGCTTGTGCATGTTTTAATACGTTATTTACTAATTCATAGTATATACGGTATAAAATTATTTTAGTCTTTATATCTGTAGATGGCTCCGTATTATTACTATAAAATGTAACGGTCAAAAGACTGTGCTCTTCTACTTGTTTCAGGTGATGTTGAATGGCTTGAAGTAAGCCAATTTCTGAGAGCCCAAAATTATTAAGGTTTAAAATAGAATATTTTAAGTCTATTACTGCTTTTTTTATAAGCGCAAGATGCTTATTGTCTTCTCCTTTATTTTCAATTGATAATTTGAGCAGACTGAGTGTTCCCCCTAGATCATCGTGTAAATCCTTGGCAATTCTTTTTTTCTCCTCTTCCTGGGTCTCCGCTACCAGGTCAGTCATTTCCATTTCGCTTCGCAATACGCGTTCTTCCAATAATTTGTTGTTTTGAATAATATCAGAATAATTATACGCAACCAAAATACTTAAAATAAATACTTCTACAGCAAGTCCAACAACCACCCCATTTGGCTTAATAAAAACAAAATTACTAATTGCAAATATGTTACAAAATACGTTCATGCACCCTAGTAAAAACACTAATAATGCAAATAAATAAATTAGAGCATTATTATTCCCTCTTTTTACTAACCATACCAAAATACCAATAGAGAATGATTGTAGAAATACAAGAGTAATTAGACTACATTTTACTATGAAGGCTTTATATACCAAAACAGCATGATCATATTTTAAGAGGTTTACAACAATAGATATAATCAATGTGCTTAATAAAATCGCATAACTGATTTGCCCTAAAAGTTTATAAATCTTAGGTGAATACTCTCGTAATCCTACTAATTGCCTCATTACTAGAGTGCCTGCGGTTACTGCTATAAGTATAAAAAATATTTGCCATTGTTGGCTAATAAATACAAAGGCTTCTCCGTTAAAGATTTCACCCACCAAATATTCTTCCTGCAAAAAGACAAATACCCAAGTTGTTATATATAAGAAATACCAGAAAAATAATTGCTTTCGGGCAATAATGAATAACATTAGACTAAATAACAAGATCATGAAAAAATATCCAAAATACCATCCATATAACCAGCGGTAGTTTTGTTCCCAAAGTAAATAGTCTTCTGGAACACATATGTCCATCGGAACCCGGAGGTTGTCAGAGATATTCTTAAAAAGAATAAATAATAGTTCTCTTTCTTGGGGTTCTAAAGAAAATTTAAAAGAAATATTCCGGGTGTGATCTGGGCGAGTCTCCGGCTCTCTTAATGGATGATCAAATTGTTTTGAAATTACTTTACCGGTTTTGTCATTGACTCTGAAAAGGTATACTGAATCTTCGTCGTCATATAGGCTGAATATAAAATCATTTCTTAATGTATCCTTGTTTGTTATCGGAACACATAACCAATAGTTCCCCCTTATAAAGCCAAGATTGAAAATCTTGGTATTTCCCCAGAGTTTAAAGTCTTTGATTGAGGATGGTGGTATAGAGCATGTATCGGTTGCTGCTTCTTTATAATATAAATAGGTTCCAATTTCCCGATAGTCATAACGGGAAAGAGGTAGATAATTAATCGTATCAATTCTGCTTGTGTTGTAAACAAGCGCTAAACATAGTAGAGCATACACTTAAAAGGCATGTTAAAGCATTTATGAAGTTATAAAAAACACCTTTCTACCCACTATTGGGTAGACGAATCATTTTTGCCGATTTAAATTTGTAATGTGATTAATTAAAATAATAATTAAAAACAAAACAAAATGAAAATTGATTTATCTAGTTTCTGCCCAGTTCAAAAGGATCAGTACAGAGCAACATGCTATGCTTATGCAGTCGCATATACGGCATTTTCAACAAAATTTAATTTGATTAATAAAATAAATGATACTCAAGTTATAGAAAAAAACGCCTTTTCGGAGGGCTTTGTGGCAAGTATGGTGAGAAGTAAACAGAAGGGGTGGATGAGAATGATCAATGTCCATTGTGGGATGTATGGAACAGCTGATTTAGCACTTGATGTTCTTATGGAATTCGGGTGTGTTACTATTAATGAATTTAACTGTGATTGTCAAATTGGAGCCAGTAGGACCATGTTAAAGAAAGCAAAAAAAAATACAATTAAGGATTACATGGAACTCACCACTGGATTTGAGCATAGCAATAAATCTATTATGAAAATTAGAAATGAACTAAATAATAATAACCCTGTCATTGCCGCGATACATCAGACTGATGAATTTTATGAATTATCTCGTGGACAGGTTCAGTTAAAGGATTTAAATAACGGAAAGGAAAACGCCAATCATGTCGTTTGTATCCTTGGTTATGATAATGACCTATTCAATGGAGAAGGAGCTTTTCTGATAAAAAATAATTATTTAAACTGGGCTGATAAAGGATTTTGCTGGGTCAAATGTGCTGACTTTATGTACTTAATTGATACATCATATGTTATGATATTTTAAAAGTCATACTAAAAATAAAGAAATGAAAAAAAAGATCTTATCCTTAGACGGTGGAGACAGATGGGTGCTGATACAAGTAAAATGCTTACAGAATCTTTTTGGATATAATGCTACTGGGTATGATATATTGCAAAATTTTGATATTGCTATTGTAAACTCAGACACGAGTTTAGTTTTAGCGGCCTTGTGTAATAACTATACACTTTCCGAAATTGCAGATGTATTTTTACACGAGAAATTGCGAAAATTTTTTTTTGCATACCCGAGTTTTTTTTCAAATGAAAAATTTTATAATGCATGGCTCTCCGATGACATTCCAAACCAGCCCATTAGATTAAATGGTCAATTGAAATGCCTTATAGGTCATCAATTATTTAGTAATGCAAAAAGGGGCTGGCAAGATTGTACTAACGTAAGTTAAAATAGACGGAGAAAGCCGAAAATCCGAACAACGAGTAGGCAAAAATAAAAACAAATATCATGAGTAAAATAGCAAATCTCTACGCAGATGAAATTAAAAAGCACTTTAAGATTCTTTATGCTAATTGGGAACCTGGGGGTCCCCTTGAATTAGGAAACTATGGTTTCATGGATGGGAATGTATTTATACCTCAGGGTAAATTGCAAGATGATTTCCCTGAATTCAATGGAAATACTATTCAAATTATGCAAGACCCTACTAAAGATCAAAAGGAATTTAAATCAGAAGAAGGAATCGAAGTAATTTTGTCAGCTAAAGGCTCAGTTAACCCCCAAGGAGTTAGTCTGACAAAGGCGTTACTAGAGATTAAATTTTCAAAAAAAAATTCTGTTTACTTTAATGCATCTGGCTGTACTACAACCCGTATTGGTAATAAAGCTCAAGTTGGAGACATTCTTAAAAAACTTTATAAAAATGATAAATGGAAAAAGGAATATTGTGTAGTTACGGATTTGGTTAAAGCGGAGAAAGCAATTGTCACGATTTCCCAAAGTGATAACTCCGCTATCTCGTTTGAAGCGGATAGTCCAGCAGTTGAAAAAATAAACCTTGCTGATGCTAGTATTAAACTGAGCCTGTCCTCCGAAAAAAATATTGGATACAAAGTGCCTGCGGATGAGGGTGTAATTTTATTGATGGGATTATGTAAGATCAAAAACCCATTTTTATGGTGGGGCGGTGGATTTAAGCCCCAGCCACTAAAAATGACAGAGTCGATGATGTATAAGATGGAAAATGCTCCTGGCATTAAAACAGAGGAAAGTGCTGACGAACTTATATTTGGGCAGATGGGTAAAGATTGAAAAAACAAATGAATATAATAGTAAACTCATGTTCAACTCACCTCTTTTAGATCTTGCTATTTCAATGGTATTTGTCTATTTTCTTTTAAGCTTGCTTGTATCCGGCATGTCAGAATTACTTGTAACTATTTTTTCTAAAAGAGGAAAGGACTTAAAACATGCGATAGATGAAGTATTCAATGATGGCAGATGCAACAAGAATTGGAGTGAGCTTCTTTATCGTCATCCGCTCATTGATCGACTGAAAAGGACGGAGAAGACATTACCATCTTATATTTCATCTTCCGTCTTCTCTTCCGCATTACTGGATTTAATGGTCGACGAATCAAGGAACAAGAAGATAGGCAAATTGGCATCTGGAGAAGTGAAGTACATTGAAACATTGCCTACTGACAATCCATACATCAACTTCTCCGAAGGGGTAAAAAAATTAAATCCGAGTGATGTGAAAACCTTATTGCAAACGTTTGTCACCGAATCAAAGGACATTGATACATTAAAAACCACAATGGAGAAGTGGTATAACGCTTATATGGGCAGAGTATCGGGGTGGTTTAAAAGGGATGTACAACAATGGTTATTCTGGATTTCACTGCTAGTAACTATTAGTTTAAATGTAGATAGCATTCATCTTACTAAATCATTGTGGAAAGACAGGACATTGCGGGAAGCGGTTGTAAAGACAGCAATAGATTATGTGGATAGAAAAAATGAAAATATTTCAAAAGAGGGTTTAACTGATAATATCAATAAGTATAAAATGGTAGCAGAAATTGATACCATGAATTTAGCGCAAAGGATTGAATATATTGACAGCATCTATTCAGAGACAGAAGCATTAAATCTGCCGATTGGGTGGAAAATGTGTGGGAAATTTAAAAGGGAAAAATATTGTATAGAAGAAAATAGGGGAAATTTTTTTGAAAAATGGACTCAGATATTGATTGGATGGCTTATCAGCACATTCGCCATTTCATTCGGTGCTCCATTCTGGTTTGATGTATTATGTAAACTTGTTAATCTTAGAAAAGCTGGAAGCAAACCCAAAATTGCCGATTCAAAATTTAAATAATAAAGCTAAAATCCTATGCCTACTATCTATAATTGCCATACCCACATATTTACTATCGGATGTGCCCCTGACCGGTTTTTAGGACTTTCATTAGGAAAGATTCTTAAAAACCGTCTTGCTACCTTTCTCCTATCCAGGATATTAAAAAAACTCATTCCTTCAGAAAGGGATTTTCTGGAAAAATATGGAAACTTCATGAAAATAGGAAGAGAAAAAAGCCAGGAAGGTGTCTTCGATGTCCTTAAGGATAAAAGTGCTTATCCTAAAGGAACACGATTTGTCGTACTGACTTTGGATATGGATTTTATGGGAGCAGGTGATGCGTATATTCCCTACCTTACACAGATTGGACAGGTTAAGGAAGCAAAAATCAAATACTGTCATGAAATGCTTCCGTTTATTAGCGTAGATCCAAGAAGAGGAAATGCCAATGAAATGTATCACTTTGTTAAAGAACATATCGAGGATTCTAAATTTTTTTGTGGAATTAAACTTTATCCTGCATTGGGCTTTTTTCCTTTTGATGAAAGGTTGAAAGAAGTATACAAATTTGCTCAGGATAATAGCATTCCTATTATGACCCATTGCACTAAAGGTGGAATTCATTATAGAGGAAAAGAATTTACCAATGATTACACAGGATTTTGATAAGATTTCTAATGCAAATGTCATAAGATATTTGGAATCTAGTTTGTTTACCCCCTAAAAAATTGGTATTAGGCTAAGAAGGGTTTGTTTCGCATGGGAGTGTAAATAGTTTTGTGTAAAGTTCCTTTCAGCGAGTGCATCATATTTTTATTCTATTTTCAAAAGTAATTAAAAACTGATTTAAGATCACAGCCCAGTTTCTGAGCTGGTTGGTTCACTTTCGTTTAATCATATTGATGCTCAGGTAAACTGCTTTCAGAGCAGCGTTATCATCCGGGAAAATAACTTTAGTCTTTGTATATTTTCGGATAGTGCTATTGAGGCTTTCAATGGCATTAGTAGTGTAAATCATATTCCTTATTTCCAGAGGATATTTAAAGAAAGCTGTAAGATTTTCCCAGTTACGTTCCCAGGATAAAATAACATGCGGATATTTCTTGCCCCATTTTTCTTTAAAGGCTTTCAGGGCTTCTGAGGCTGCGGGAGCACTGTAAATGGTTTTTAAATCGGTGTAAACTCCTTTTTGTCATTCCAGCCAACATATCGGGTGGAATTACGGACCTGATGTACTACGCAGAGTTGGGTATCGGTACCAGGGAAGGTAACTTTAATGGCATCGGTAAAGCCCTTGAGGTTATCGGTGCAGGCAATGAGGATGTCTTCAACTTGAAGATTGGTCAGTACACTCATCCAGAAAGAGGCTGATTCGGTTTGATTGATCCACATACCCAAAACTTGCTTCTTACCTTCTTTATTCACTCCAATGATCAGGTAAATGGCTTTGTTATTCACTTTACCGTTGTCTTTTACCTTGATAACGATGCAATCCATCCAGGCGACGAAATACTGTTTCTCCAGCGGCCTGTTCTGCCATTGCTTCATGAACTCAATGACCCGCTTGGTTACATTAGATACCGTTATCTCACTGACCTTTACGTCATAGATAATCATCCCAGGGAGTGGACACGGTTACGGGCTGCGATCCCCTATGAATATTTATAAAGAAAAACCCTTGATGTTCTTTCACCAAGGGTCCATTTTACGCTTTAAGCTCCTCGAGCAGGACTTGAACCTGCGACCCTCTGATTAACAGGAGACAGTTTATGAGTATAAATATTATCAAATTCATAAAATTCTCCATCTTTTTACCCCACTTCAAATTCTTGTACACGATATTTGCAAGTTTAGCCGTTGGTTAGTATTTATTTATTAAAGCTAACAGATTTGTAAATGAAGTATAGTGAAAAGCAAATAAAAGAAGAATACATTGGAGCAAAACTTGCGGCTGACATTATAGTCCTCATTATATTAAATTATATTTTCTAAGGTTTTGAAGATGAAATTCAGGGGCTAAGCCTTGCAGCCAATACAAATACATAGATTTGCATAAACTAAAACCAATTACACCATGAGCGATATTTTTGGAATAAGTAATGAAATAAAGGAAAAAGCAGAAACATTTTTCAAAGAAATAAATGAGCTGAAATCAAAACACAAAGATTTATTAAAAGAGAAAGACACATTTGTGGAACATATATTATTCCATTATCCATCAAACAATAATCCATATACTGGATTGGGATTTAATGAGGCACACCTGCCAGTTCTTCCACAATACATAAAAGATGAAATAATCTCTATTTTCAATAAGCATTACCCGAAAGCATAATATTGTTATTGAGTAACGAAAGCAATCCTTTGGGACTTATGGCAAAGCATTCTCCATTGCTAAATCTAGCATCAATCAATTCCTGATTGATATTAATAAAAGAGAAATATAAACCTTTATTAATTAAATTCTCAGCTTTTTGTAATTGTAATATTGCTTTTAATATGGCTGAGTGTTTTTTAGTTTGCTTTTCACTCATAATATATTTGGATTCTATTAAGATGACAGCCTTTTCATATGTGATTATAAAATCTATAAATTCAGTTTCGTCAATATTCAAGGGGCTGGCAAAAAAAGTTTCTCCGTATTTAAAAAATCTTGACAGATTATTTTTAATCGACAGCTCCTGATAATAGCCATGCTTACCATCTTTACAGTAATCACCATGATTAAAGGCAGTATAGTGAATATCAGAACCATCATTTTTAATTTCACCGAACTGAGGGGCAATTATTGTTAATTTTTCTTCCTTTGAATGATCCTTATTGACAATTTTTATAGCAAATCCTGTAACTTCATTTTCTGGAAAGAAACCATTTTCTTCCTTAAGTTCTTTAAAATATTTATATTCTTCAAGATTATAAACCTTATATAACCAACTTTGAAAGTCTTGTAAATTGGATTGGGGTGCTAGTTAAAAGAGCAAGATCAATAAAAGAAATACCAATCAGGTTGAATATCAGAAAAAATATGTTTCTACTGTGCCACATAGTGATATCAGGGAGTAATGGATACTGTTTTATAGTTTGAAGGTCATGCAATGTGATAGCACGGCTCATTGTTTTTATTGTTCTTATTTTGTATCTTGAAAATGGATATTTATCTCTGCTTAATAGCTCTTTATTAATTGCCCTATTCATTAATGCCCTTATTTCTCTCATATAAACTGAAATGCTGTTTCTGCTCAACCCTGCTTTACTTAGATGAGCATCAAAATCCATGATAATGGAATAATTAATCTTATCAAGCATTATTTCTGTACCTGTAAACTTGAGTAAACGTTTTACAGCAGTTTCATAAGAACGTGCATTACCATACCTGTTTTGATCTTTTAATAACTGAATCTCTTTGGATGCAAATTCAAGGAAGGTGCAGCTGATTTTTTTCTTTTCATTTGAATTGAGCAATATTTCTTTTAATTCTGATACCTCAATATCTGTTGATTGAAAGCATTGATCCATCAGTTTCTTTTCTAATTCAAGGGTTCTTTTCCTAAGATATAGATTCAGGGATTTATGGTCTGGATGGACTTTGGTTACTTTACTCTTTCTATTATCCCATTCCTGAGAGTGCAATTTAATTCCAGTACTAATAGTTGTGCTTTTCTGTAATGAGGTTAATCTGAAGACTACTGGATATCTGCCATCCTGATAGGCTCTTCTTTTGTCAATAGTTAGTTTTAGTGTTGCCATAACATTTTGGATTATGGCTAACTTGAAACCATGTGCAAGTTATTTGCAAGTTAGAATTGGGTAAAAGGGTAGGAGAACTAGGGTAATTGATACTCTAAAAAGCAAAAACCTCAATAATCTTTCGATTACTAAGGTTTTAGAGCTCCTCGAGCAGGACTTGAACCTGCGACCCTCTGATTAACAGTCAGATGCTCTAACCAGCTGAGCTATCGAGGAATAATATATAAATCGGGTGGCAATATTACACAAAAAGCCCTGTTGAGAAACAAAAAATGCACAAATTATTTATCCCCCTTAAAGAAATAAAAGTAGCCGGTAATAGAGGAGCTATGAGAGGAATAGTTAATTGCAGGTATAAAAAAATCCCGGGGATACACTATCACCGGGATCTTTAAATATTATTCGTGAGCTACCTACCTCCGCTTTTGAGTCAGCAGGGTTATATGCCCTTTGGTGCTGTAATCTTTGTCTCCGTTGTGTGACCGGAGGATGGCTTTAAGTACAAAGTAGTAAGTACCATCGGTCAGGAGCACGCCCGAGGCAGAGTGCCCGTCCCATCTTATTTCATCGGCAGTGGTTTCAAAAACTTTTAATCCCCAGCGGTCATAGATCTCCACATGGAACTCTGTCATGCCGCTGTTAGGGATATACCAAACATCGTTGGTTCCGTCGTTGTCCGGAGTAAATACGTTGGGTATGATGATGCCGTCCATAAAGCTTACCGTGATCTGGAAGGTATCCGGGCAGCCAAATTCGTTAAACACATATTGTGTGATGGTATATATTCCTCCGCCGGGGAAAGTATGGATAGGATTCTGGAGCGAGGAAGTAGTTCCATCCCCGAAATCCCAGAGCCAGGAGGTTCCGCCCGAGCTTAGATCGTTGAATGAAAATACAGAGCTGTACATGCCACTTGATGCAGTATCGAAAAGGGCCACAGGAACAGGAAGCACGGATACGTTAAATGTTTGTGTAAGCGAAGCGCAACCGTTCGCATCGGTTGCAGTTACGGTATAGGATGTGGACGAGGACGGACTGACAGAAATAGACGGGCCGCTTTGTGAGCCAGGTGCCCACATATAAGTATAAGCCGGTGTACCGCCTGCAGGTGTTGCAGTCAGGACAGATGTTTCGGCCGGGCAAATGCTATCGTTCCCGGACAGAGAAAGAGAGAGAGGTAGAGGTTGTGTAATAGAAAATGTATGGGTGTTTGTACATCCGTTTACGTCGGTGATGGTTACGGAATAACTGCCGGCAGTCACCGTAATTGCCGAAGTGCTGGACCCGTTGCTCCAGTTATACGTATATCCGGGGCTGCCTCCGGATGTTGTCACAGAGGCCGATCCTGTTCCTCCGTTACACAAAATAGCGGTTTGGGCTGCAGTGGAGGAAAATACAGGCGGCTGGGCAATGACGAAAGAATTTGTAGAGATGCATCCGTTTGCGTCCGTAATGGTCGATAGATAAGTTCCGGACATGATCCCTGTAATGGCTGCTGTAGTTTGTCCATTACTCCAGTTATACGTATACGCCGGGCTGCCTCCTGCAGCTGTGACGGAGGCTGAGCCGGTTGCTCCGCCGTTGCAAAGCACATTTGTGTGAGAAGCTGTGGAAGTGAGTAAAGTGGGTTGTGTAATAGTAAACGTGTTTGTAGAAGTGCAGCCATTGGCATCGGTGGTCAGCACGGAATAATTTCCTGCGGTGATTCCTGTAATGGCGGCAGTGGTTTGCCCGTTGTTCCAGGCAAACGTATAATTCGGAGTTCCGCCGGAAACATTAATTCCAGCCATGCCCGTGCTATCCCCGTTACACAATACATCCGTCTGCGCTGGCGGTGTTATTAAAAGGGATGGCTGGGAAATGGAATCAATAAAAGTAAGCGAGCATCCTTTTGCATCGGAAACCACAAGCGTATAAGTCCCCTTTGTTAATCCCGTAGCAGTTTGGGTAGTTTGGCCATTGCTCCATACATACGTATACCCGGGGGTTCCCCCCGATGGAGAGACAGCAGCAGTTCCGTTATTGCCCCCGTTACAGGAAACATGGGTCAATGCCAGTGTTGATGTTAAAACAGTAGGTTCGGTGATAGTAACCGAAGTGGTGGTGACACAGCCATTGGCATCCGTAATAACGGCCACGTAAGATCCTGCGTTTAATCCGGTAGCAGTTTGCGAAGTTTGTCCGTTATTCCATGAGAAAGTATAGGCAGGTGTTCCCCCAACCGGGTTGAGCGCCGCAGTTGCATTGCTTCCGCCGTTGCAGGAAACATGCACCGGAGATGCAGTGGAAGACAAAGCCAGTGCGGGTTGCGATATTGTGACACTGGAAGTGGTGATACACCCGTTATTGTCTGTAATGGTAATCGAATAGTTTCCGGCAGAAAGTCCTGTAGCCGTTTGAGTGGTTTGTCCGTTGTTCCAGGCAAACGTGTATCCCGGTGTTCCACCGACCGGGTAAACCGTGGCATCTCCGTTAGTACCGCCATTGCAGAAAACATTTGTCTGGGAAGAGGCAGTGGTGCTCAAAGCCGTTGGTTCGGTGATGGTAACGGAGCTGGTGGTAGTACAGCCGTTTCCATCCGTAACATTTAACGTATAGGATCCCATCGTCAGGCCTGTGGCCGTCTGCGTGCTCTGCCCGTTGCTCCAGAGGAAAGTATAACCCGGAGTTCCTCCCGATATACTGGCAGTGGCGCTGCCCGTATTTCCGCTGTTGCAGGAAACATTGATCTGGGAAGGCACGCTGGCCGATAGACTGAAAGTGGGTTGGGTGATAACAGCAGTAAAGTAAGCCACACATCCGTTCACATCGGTTACAGTTACCACCTGGGTACCTGCACCTAATCCTGTAGCGATCTGCGTAGTTTGTCCGTTGTTCCACAAATAGGTATAAGCAGGAGTTCCGCCGGTGGGGTATGCTGTGGCAACACCGGTGATGTCGCCATAGCAGGCGACATGTGTAGTAACCGACGTTGTTACATCGGGCCCGTCTGCATTGGTGACATTTGCAAACGCTACATCGGTACAGCCATTCATGTCCGTAACAGTGACTGTATATACTGTTGCTGCAAGACCTGTAACATTCTGAGTGGTCATACCGCCCGGTGACCAGGAATACACATACCCGGGAGTTCCGCCCGAAGCACCTGAAGATGCTGATCCGGAGTTATTACCGCAGGTTGCCTGGAGAACATTGGATACCGATGCAACAGGAGGAGCAGTAGCAGTGATAGTTACAGTATTGGTTCTTGTGCATCCGTTGTTATCCGTAAGAAGTATGGTATAAGTATTTGCAGCCAGGCCTGTGGCAACCTGGGTGGTTTTTCCACCGGGTGACCATAAATAGGTATAAGCTCCTGTTCCTCCCGAAGGATTAGCTGTTGCAGTTCCGTTTGCAACCGTACAGCCGGCCTGTGTAGAGGTGGCGGTTACATTCGGATTCGAAGTCATGGTAACATTTACTGTATTTGTCTTTGTACAGCCCGATGCATTGGTTAAAGTAACCGTATAGTTTCCGGTGTTAAGTCCGGTAGCAGTAGAAGTAGTCTGCCCACCCGGCGACCAGAGGTAAGTATAGGGTGAAGGCCCGCCGGATGCAGTTGCGATGGCTGTGCCTTTGGTAACGGTGCACCCGGTTTGAGTGGAAGAGGTGCTTACCGATGGAGTAGAAGTAACATTGATGCTTACTGTTTTAGTGGAAGTACAGCCTTTTGAATCTGTCACCAGGGCGGTATAAGTTCCCGAAGCAAGTCCGGTAGCAACCGGTGTGGTTTTTCCACCCGGCGACCACAAATAGGTATACGCGGTAGTTCCGCCGGTGGGTGTCACGGTAGCTGTTCCCAGGGCTCCTGAACAGGGCACATTAGTAGTGGCAGCGCTTGTGGTGAGTGTAGTTGGCTGGGTAATAGCAACTGTTCTCGTAGAAGCGCAGCCATTAACATCTCTGATAGTTACCGTGTAGGTGCCTGCAGTCAGCCCTGTGTTGGTCTGCGTAGTTTTTCCGTTGCTCCACGCGTAGGTGAATGGAGAAGTGCCTCCGGTCATGCTTGCAGTGGCGCTGCCGTTGCTTCCTCCATTGCAGTTTACATTAGAAGAAGAGGATATATTGGCTGTACCTGGTGTCATAGTAGGCACGTTCACTGTATAGGTATTGGAATTCAGAAAACACCCGGTCTTGTCTTTTACCGTAACGGAATAGGTACCTGCGCATAACCCGGTTGCAGTAGCTGTTGTCTGGCCACCGGGGCTCCACACATACGTATAAGGAGGTTGCCCGTTAGAGGCATTGGCTGTAGCTGTACCATTGCAGGCAGTGCATGCACCCTTGGAAGTAGTTGTGGCTGTAACCGCACTGGAACAATAAAGCTGGTCAATGAAAACACCGCTGTCGTATTGATAGTCACCGGCATCTGCAATGGCGACTTTGAATGTATAGGTGGCACATGGGGTTACATTCAAATTGGAAGTAATGATAGTTGTTAATCCATCGTATTGAATATTTATTAAACCGGCGCCATTATTTCTGTAAAATGTGGCATTACTTCCTGCATTTACATTATTAATGCTCACAGTGGTCAGATTTGGTAATCGCGCAACATTTAATGCGTTGTATGTCCCTCCAGAAGGATTTGGTCCAGTTACAAAAAAACCGAAGGCATCATTGTAGGAAGAACCTACATACTCAGGATATTCTTCAGAGCCAAAAACAAATCGTATGGTGAGCGTGCTGCAGGATGGAACCACATTAAAGGTAAGTATACAGGGATCTTTTGTCGCCTGAGACACAATACCTTGCAAATCAGGATCATTGACATTGGTGTTATTAACATAACTGAAACCATTTTCATCATTTGGGCCCTGGGCACCGGTAGCACTGCCGGTTGTAAACATGGAGCCCTGGTTGATACCAAGACCTGCACCCGTGCCTCCGCTAAAGGTTCCATAGGCACCTGTTGGACAGTTTCGTGTAATGTTGCTTACAGTTATTCCATTACCAACAAACCCCGCAACCAATTGAGCATTGGTTACTCCGGTGTTAACCATTAATTGCGCATAGGTGCTGTTGCAGAATACAAAGACGGAAATAAAAAGTAATAAGAAGGGTCTTGTAAAAAATGTAATCATGCAGGGATGGTTATTCTGAACATTTAAAATTGCCCGAACGAAGATATAAAAGAATATATATTGGATCAAATGCCATTAGCTTATTTGCTAACCTTATGTTGTTATTCAAACGTTGCGGATGCAAAATGGTTTCATTAAAAAGGCCCCAGATTTGGGGCCTTTTTGATGATTTTAAGGGGAAAAGAAGAAATTACTTATGCCTTGCCAGGGTTACATACCCGGTGATCGTGGTTTTATCCAAAGTGGCTATGTAGTAATAAGTTCCATCCACCGCAGGCCTGTTGTCCTGCTGGTTGTTTCCATTCCAACAATGTGTACCGGGGTCGTCTTTTTTGACGTCATACATTTTCACCCCCCATCGGTCAAATACCTGCAGGGCCATGCAGGGCAAAAGGGTTTCAATGGATTGTCCGGATGGGTTCATAATCACAGGGTGGAAGCAATCATTCTCACCATCCCCGTTTGGAGAAAAAATATTGGCAGTATTTAAAAAAGTATTAACGTCATTAATTGTGATATTTTTTGTTATAGTATCCGCACACGGAGGATTGGAAGCAATCATGGTTATGTCGTAGGTACTGCTGATGTTATTGAAAGGGAATGTAAAAGAAGGATTCTCATCAGTACTGGTGCCATACCATGAAAAAGTCCAGTGCCAGGTGAGTCCGTCGGTGCCTGTGTTTGTAAAGTCCACAATCACGCCATCACAATGGAAGCGGGGAGTATACGTAAAGTCCGCCACCGGCATGGTGTTTTTAGGTATTACAACGGTATTGAGATTAGTACACCCGTTGGCATCGGTGGTGGTAACGGAGTAAGTACCATCCTGGAGATTGGTAATCATGGAAGTGGTTTGCCCGCCCGGGAGCCATTTGAAAGTATAGGGCGGAGTACCTGATCCACCTGTAACAATTACATGAGCTACTCCAAAGTTATAGGAGCCGCATACATATCCCGAAGGAGAAGTAGTGGTAGCCAGCGGAGCAACAGGCTGAATAACAGAGATCGATTGCGTATGTGAACACCCGTTAGCATCTTTTATCAGTACGGAATACGATCCTGCAGCAAGGCCCGTAGCTGTTTGTGTTGTTTGCACGGGTGTAGTGCTCCAGGCATAAGTATATGCCCCGGTACCACCCGAAGCAGTAACCGTTGCCGATCCTGTGTTGTCCCCAAAACATTTTACATTGATATGGGAAACAGAAGCAACGATTGCCGGCGGTTCAGTAAGCGTAACGGCCTTAGTACCGCTGCAGCCATTGGCATCGGTAATAGTAACGGAATAGATACCTGCAATGAGCCCCGTTGCATTTGCAGTAGAACCAGCAGGCGGAGACCAGACATAAGTGTAAGGCGAAGTACCTCCTGAAAGTGTTGCGGTAGCAGAACCGGAAGTACCGTTATAACAGGAAACCGGGTTTGTAGCTGTTAAAGTGACCGAAGGCCCATTGGCAACCGGAACACTGACTACCTGGAATTTTGTACATGCGTTAGCATCTGTGAGGGTTACGCTGTAATTTCCCTGAGGGATTCCGGTGATACTGGAGGTTGTTTTTCCTCCCGGATTCCAGAGATAGGTATATCCCGGGGTACCCCCTCCGGCCGTTGCAGTAGCCGATCCGTTTGACGCACCGCACAGGGCCGTAGTTGCCGAAGTAGTGAGCGTTAAGACAGTCGGCTGCGAGACAGAAACAGTTTTTGTATTGGAGCATCCAAGGGCATCAGCGACAGTCACGGAATAAGTTCCCGGACTCAGCCCGGAAGCTGTTTGAGCAGATCCCCCGCTTGGCAGCCAGTTGTACGTAAGCGGCTGAGAAGCCCCGTTAGGAGTAACCGTAACCGAGGCAGTTCCAAGGCCTCCGAAGCAGGAAATATTGGTGGCGGAAGCAGCAATGGAAGGGCTTGCTCCTACCTTGACTTTCACGTAAGCCGTATCCTGGAAACCGCAGATACCAATGGTATCGATGGCAAAGAGTGTAATGGTATAAGTGCCCGGGAAAGAAAAGGTATAAGAAGGAGAAGCGATGTAGGACACCCCCCCGTCACCAAAATCCCAGATGTAGTCGGTAGCCGAGCTACCTGAATTATCAAAGGAGACTTTAAAGGGAGCACATCCGTTTGTAGGCCCTGTAACCTGGGCGGCTGCAAAGGGCTTGGGGGCGATATCCATTTTTACCACGGCTTCGTTACAATTATTTCCGGATCCGTTAGGCGAAGCCCCATTATTCGACGTGCTGTATGCTCCGGGCATAGTCGGAAATCCATTTGTTCCTCCGCAGCTGGCACAAAAGGCTTCATAAATCACTCCCCGCTTGTCAAAACGGCTGGTTCCACCATCCACGTGATCGGCATCTGGTCCACCGTTCTCACCGTAAAAAGTTGCGTACGAGAGCCCTTTAGCATTGGGTTCCAGCACCATGAAATAATGGTCCTTTCCATCGGTGGTTGACTGAAACGCATTAGGAGTGACCGGCATGCCTGTGCATGTACTTGGAAAAGGCATATCAGAACTTAAAGCGGAATTTCTAGCCCACCCGGCAATGTAAATGGTCTGGCAGCTATCCACTAGGAAAGCTGTCGGTGAAAGATTTACTGCCGGTGTGCCTGAAGCAGGCCCTGTACCGATAACTGTCGAAAAGACGGTTGTAGCAAGATTTCCCTTTACTTTGTGAACGAACTGGCCGCTGTTGTTATTTTTATACACTCCGGCAGTTGTAGGATAGGCTCCTTGCGTTTGGCCGTATACGTATAAGTCGCCGCTCGCATCAATTTCTATCAAATACGATTGGTCATAGGCGGAAGTACCCAGGTAAGTGGAGCGAAGCAACGAAGTACCCGTGCTGTTCAGTACCGCAATAAATCCATCGCATGTACCCCCTTGGTAGGTTTGATGCAGAACTCCGGCGGTAGTAGGGAAATTCCCCGTAGTTCCCCCGGTTACATTCACATTATTTCCATTGTCCAGTTTTAATCCGTAAGCTGCATCGGTTCCGGAGCCTCCCAGGTAGGTACTGAATGTAAGGGAGGTGAGAGTGCTGTTCATTTTGAAAACCACGGCATCCTGCGTTCCGCCAAATACACTTTGGTAAGCACCTCCGGTTGTAGGAAAATTTGAGGAACGGCTGTTTGCTGCAACATACACGTTGCTGTTGGCATCCAGGATTATCTCGCTTCTTCCATCGTCGGTGTAGCTGAATTTGGTAGCGCCATAGGAACCTGGACCGCCCCAGTTAATATTGTAATTCACGCAATCGTCTGATGTACCTCCTATATAGGTGGATCCCAATAGGTATCCCACGCTGTTGAATCTTCCTACAATGACATCATAGCCACCTCTCAACGTTGTTTGATAAGCGCCTGCAGTTGTAGGAAAGGTGCCGGAATTTGTTCTTCCTACAACGTATAATTCGTTGTTGTTATTCACCATGATGCTGTGGGGCTGTTCATTGTTACTGCCTCCATAGTACGTTGCGTACATAAGTGTGGTGCCGGTAGGATTAAATTTTGAAAGAGAGATGTCGAAAGGCCATGTATTTGTTCCGGGTGCTGTACCTCCGTTGAAAGTGCTGTCCCAGGCACCTATTGTATAAGGATATCCGCTTCGGGCACAGATTCCGCCAATGTAAATATTTCCTGCGTTATCGTAGGTGGCAGTATACCCCCAGTTATCTCCGTAAGAACCTGAATAAGTAGCTGCAATTCGGGTGGGATCAATGATCAGAGGCAATGAATGGTCATAATTTCCTAGTTCAAAACAAACGGAATTATTCTTCAGAACATAAGCGCAGGCTATTTTCTTTTTTTGTCCGTCGATCAGCTGATAAGCGTAAGGTTCTTCTTCAATAAGGTCATACAAACTTGTTTTTATAAATAAGTGACCGTTCTCAATACGCAGTGCATCTGTGCCAACAAAATTCAGTTTAATATTTTTTGTATTTCCTTCTGGGTAAACGATAAAATCATATTTAAAGTTATTATCGAAGTTATAAACCTTCATATTAATGTTGTGGTATAGACCTTCATAGATCACTTCCGAGTATACCGGAACATTCTCGGCCCACTTCTTCGGATCATTTCCCAGGTAATAATTCCTGTGCCAGGAGTAGCGCTTATTTCCCGAAACGGCTACATTGGTATTGCTGTTTTCAAAATTAACTTTGAATGCATGGTATTTTACTTTAACAGGCCCGCCGGATTCATTCCTGTGGTCGCGGTGCCAGTTGATATTTTCCACATAATTATATGTGAAGGTGTTCTTTTCAAGAAAAACATCCCCGCCGGGAATTTTTGCCTGGAACTTTACCTGGTCAGGCCATTGGTTCTTATTTGCTTCAAAAGCAATTTTCGGCGCTTCAGCAAAAGCTGCAAATGGAAAAATTACCAAAACAAGCAACACACTTTTGATCAGGTATATTTTCTTCATAGGGAAAAAGGTTTTGTTAGCAGAAATAGTCGATGCCTTTGTTGAGATATAGACGTATTTCGGCTCAAATTGGTTGCATAAACAATGGGTTGAAGATAAGCATTTTTGAATTATTTTAAGAATTATATGTGCAAAATATGCAGGAATGAATAAAAGCAAAGAACTACACTTAATACTAAGTTATTTTGTAAATTTACGCCCCTAACGGAAGTTTTTTAAGAAAAAAGATTTGTGTCTATAGAAAGGAGTCATCATGTTCCTGCTGTATCCGGAGCTGCCCTTTTAGTTACCCTCGGCATAATCTTTGGGGATATCGGCACTTCACCTCTTTACGTTTTAAAGGCTGTTGTTGGCACACGTACAATTAATTACGACCTTGTTTTAGGGGGTGTTTCCTGTATTTTCTGGACGCTTACACTTCAGACCACTCTTAAATATGTGATACTCACCCTGCGTGCCGATAATAGGGGAGAAGGGGGAATTTTTGCACTGTACACCCTTGTCAAAAAAACAAAAATTTACTGGCTGATTATTCCGGCAATCATCGGGGGAAGCGCACTTCTGTCAGACGGGGTTTTAACCCCTGCGATTTCGGTCTCTTCGGCTGTGGAAGGATTAAAAACTCTGAATGGCAATATTCCTACACTTCCAATAGTTCTTTTAATTATTACCTGTCTTTTTGCAGTTCAGCAGTTTGGTACGGGGCTGATTGGGAGGTTTTTCGGGCCCATGATGCTTATTTGGTTTTTAATGCTGGGAATTCTTGGTGCTTCATCCATTTACGGTCATTTGGAAATATTAAAAGCAGTAAACCCGTATTACGCCTATCATCTTCTTTTCGAATATCCGGAAGGGTTCTGGATTCTTAGTGCCGTGTTTCTTTGCTCCACCGGGGCGGAAGGGATGTATTCCGATATGGGACATTGCGGTAAAACAAATATCCGTATCAGCTGGACAGTAGTTAAAATTATGTTGTTGCTTAACTACTTCGGGCAGGGTGCCTGGTTATTGAGGCATCAGGGTGAGTTACTGGGAAATGCAAACCCTTTTTATTCGCTGATGCCTTCCTGGTTCCTGATTCCGGGTATTATCATTGCTACAGGAGCAGCTATTGTTGCCAGTCAGGCGCTCATTACCGGTTCATTTACTATAATCAACGAAGCCATCCGGTTGAATTTCTGGCCGAAAGTAAAAATTGTGCATCCAACCGACCTGAGCGGCCAGATGTATATCCCTTCAGTAAATTGGATGTTGTTTGCCGGCTGTATAGGTGTGATCTTTTATTTTAAAGAATCATCCAACATGGAGGCGGCTTACGGGTTGACCATTAACCTGGACATGATCATGACCACTATATTGCTTTCGTTCTTTTTGTTGCTGAAGAGATACAATATTATATTTATAATATTGTTTTTTATTTTTCATTCAACCATTGAATATGCATTCCTGGTTGCCAACCTGGGCAAGTTCGCTCACGGAGGCTGGGTGAGCTTTCTGATGGGGGCGGTTCTGGTTATGGTTATGTGGACCTGGTTCCAGGCACGTAAAATACGTAACAGGTATCTCGAATTTGTGAAGCTTGATCAATATATACCCGAGCTGATAGACTTGAGCAGAGACACAAGTGTTCCGAAATATGCTACCCATCTTGTTTACCTTACCAGTGCCAACGAACCGCGCGAAATTGAAGCAGCCGTAATTCAATCCATTCTTGAGAATTATCCCAAACGGGCGGATATATACTGGCTGGTGCACGTGGATGTTGTGAACGAGCCTTACAGGATGGAATACAAAGTGAGCATTCTTGCCCCTGAAGATGTCATACGTATTGATTTTCGTTTGGGATTCCGGGTCGCCCCCCGGATAAATTTAATGTTTGAAAAGGTGGTGCATGATCTTCTGGCTTCCAACGAGGTGGATGTTACCAGTCGTTACGATTCCAAAAAGAATGGCGCAATCGGAGATTTCCGGTTTGTTGTGCTGGAAAAATTCCTTTCCTATGAAAACGAGCTTCCTTTTTACGAAAAGATAATTATGGATAGCTACTTCCTGCTAAAACATCTGAGCCAGTCGGATGAAAAATCTTTCGGACTGGATATGGACAATGTTACTGTGGAAAAAATCCCATTGATCATTTCTCCTGTGAAAGAAGTCCGGCTGAAGAGAATTAATTAATTCTTCAAGCAACGTTCCCAGGCTTAGCCCTCGTTTATTGAAAATAAACCTTCTGTCCTAAAAACAGAAACGGCCTTTTAAAGACTGCAATTTGCTTTTACCAGGTTGGGATCGGCAAGTGCCTTTTTTGCCTTTATATTGTTTGGATCCAGTTCTTTTAATTTGAGATAGTTGCATTTTGCATTTGCATACTCCTTCTGAAGAATGAAATAATAACCCAGGTAATCATTGGCCTCAATCAGGTAATTTTTATTCTTTTCCTGTTCCTCCGGTTTTACTTTTGAAATAAAAGCTTCGTAGTAAGGTTTAGCAAGTCCTTTTTTATTGTCGGGATCCAAACCGGTATTTGCTTTAGCACGCCACAAATGACCTGTTGGAAGATCGGGATATAATGTAATGATCTGTAAGAATGCAGTGTCCGCTTTTCCAAACTGTTTGCTGTAATAATAGGCACGTCCAAGATTGTAGTAATCATTAGCATCTCCGCTTTTTCCATTTTTCGTTTTTTTAATGAATGCTTCTATTGCCTCAGGGTATTTCTTTGCTCTCAGGTAACTGTTTCCAAGGTCCCCCCAAAGTTCGGTTTTAGTGGAATCTTTCAGGAGAGCAAGTTTTAGCTTTTCAACCGCAACAGAGTCTTTGCCTGATTTGGATAAAAGCTTTCCATAATATTCATAATCCGAAGCAAGTGTTTTTTTATCGGATGCCTTGGAGAAAAATGTCTCTATGGACTGAATTCCTTCAGGGTATTTTCCTGTTTCAAAATAGGAATAAGCCAGGAGACGATAGAGAAAAGGAATGGAAGAATTAATTTTTTGTATCTCGATGATCTCTGAAATTGATTCCGCATATTTTTTGCTTAAGAAAAGAAAGGAGGCATAGCGGACTCGTGCACTCAAGCTTCCGCTATTAAGCTCAAGGTATTTTTTGTAATTGGTAATGGCCGTTTCGTATTGTTTTCCGCGGTAGAAGGCCTCTGCTTTTTCGCGGTAGGCAGGAGCAAAATTGGGATCCACCTTTATGGCGGCATCGTAACTGTTTACCGCTTCCGTAAGGTTTCGTGCCCTGCTGTATAACTGGCCGATGCGTAAGAGTGCCCTGGATGATTTCTTGTCCAGCTCGTACGCTTTTTTGTATTGTGCAATTGCCTGCGAAGCGTCTCCCGTACTTTGCTCCAGTGTGGCGTCTCCCAGAAGAATGTAAATGTCCGGGTTATTCGGATCTTCTTTCAGGGCCTTGTTAAGGAGGTTAATGGCTTCCTGCACATCTTTGGTTTTCGCACTTGTATAACATTCGGCAATCTTCATGTATACGGTTGCTTTTTGTTTTTTGGTAAAGGAAGCAGTTTTGTTTGCCGGGGAAATGATCTGAACAGCATCGTAGAATTGCTTTTTGGCTTCCGTAAATTTACCTTCAAACCATAAAACCTTTCCTGCTCCGACATAATTCAGGGGATTGCCGGGGCTTTTTTTCATTCCGTTTTCATAGCAGATTTTGGCGGAATCCAGGTCAATCGCTGTAAAGCCGGAATCGAGTAAAGAAGCTTTGAAATAATTTTCTCCGTAATAAAAATAGTTCTCGCCGTTTGCGGGTTCTTTTTCTATAAGTGAAACAAACGCATTTGCTGCTTTTTCAAATTGTTCACTTTCAGTGAATTTTATCGCATCCGGAAGAGACTGAGCGGAAACTATTCCGACGCCTGTGAAGGAATGGAATAGGAATACTGAGAAGGCAGTAATACAACAAGTGGAAAAATACTTCATAGGCATGGGTTTTGTCGTTTTTTCTCTCTTCCTGGCAGAGGAGATGGATTTATTTATTTAGTTATTTTCACCATTCTTACGGGCTGAGTTGCAGGAACCATTCCCGATTTCAAAATTATTAATTGTCCTTTATCTCCGGCTACAAAAGCAGCAAATCCCGTACCAAGTCCCGACCTGCCTTCGCCATTAATGATGTATACATCCCTGGAAAAGGCATATTCACTGCTGTAAATATACGCCTGGTAGGGCTTAAAAAAATCACCCGGATTTTCCTGCGAAGAAACGCCCAGAACATTTACTTTGTTAAGGAAAGTACGTGTAAGCGTATCGTCCCTGTCACTTATCCAGTTTACGCCAATGATTCCTATTGCGCTCTTGTTTTTGGTTACAAAATCGATAACTTCCGGGTTGGTTTTTAATGCAAAGCAGTTTTTAGGAAACTCATTTCCCTGCAGAAGCTTTTCTTTGACTAGGCGCACATTGCATGATTTTTCATTGTCAAAAACAATGATGATGCTGGTATCCTGCGGGCTTTTTTCCTTTATGGAAGAATCCAGTAATTTCCAGCGGGTGATTTTTCCGCTGAAAACATCCTTCAGCTCATTGAAAGTAAGATTTTCAACCGGATTATCCTTGCTGGTAATGAATGCCAGGGCATCTACTGCTATCTTGGTTGAAACAGGAGCTAATTTTTTAGCTGCGAAAAAATCCTTTTCCTTTTGGTTCAGGTTTCTTCCTAAGATGATCATTCTGCATGTATCGTTCAGGAAAGCGGAAATAACCTCTTCTTCCGGTTTATAGACAGTTGTTATATCTGAATTTTTGTAAAACCCTTCAAATGCTTCTATCTCTCCTTCAAATAACTGCTGGTAGGATTCGTCGATATAGATTTCCTGTGTTCCCTGGGTAGGGGTGCTCAGGTTACTTTTGCATCCCCAGTATATTAAAGCAAAAAAAAGAAAAAGGCAGAAAACGCTTACTGCTTTTGCCGCTGGCTGCCTGATTATTTTAAAAGGGGATATCATGTTTTTTCCCTGATTTTCCGTAAAAAATAAGCTACCCTGAAAAGTCCGTATGCAACAATAATTCCTCCAAATATTTTCCGGTATTGTACATCCGAGATCATCGAATCGGCAAAGGTTGTTGTGAGAAAGAGCATTCCGAAAAACACATAGGCAAAACTCATGATAAAACCAAATACCTGTACCGGTTTGAAAGTCATAATTCTATTTGTTTAACCCGCTGTTTCCAAAAGGAGACGTACAGGACCAGCAAATTTAATTTTTTACCTCGAATCTGAACGGTAAAATCATCCGTACTTTTACGTTATTGCCGTGTTGTTTTCCCGGTTCCCACCTGGGCATTTTGTTGATTACACGGATTGCTTCTTTATTCAGTTCACTGTACTTGCTTCCGCCCAAATGAAGTGAAGCCGAGGTCACGCTTCCATCCTTATCCACTATGAATACCACTCCTATTTTTTCATTTACCGGGCCGGAATTTATTATTGATTCAGGAATGCGGGTATTGGACCGCAGGAATTTGAATAGCTCTTTATCTCCGCCCGGGAACTCGGGTTTCACCATAACATCTTCATAAACGGTATCGATAGGTGGCTTTGGCGCATTTATTACGTCACCTCCATGTGAAGCATTCAGATACGTATCGTTTGAATCGTCTGGATTTCCGGTCGAGCGGCCCGTGCTTGGGGCGGGAAATGGTTTATCGTCGTCCGGCAGTATTGAATCGGAAGTAATAATTGGTGGTGAAAGGACAGCGGGTTTTTCAGGTGTGCTTATCGGGCTGCGTGGAGGATCCGGAGGGATTGTTTTTGGTAATTCAACCGGTGGAAGATCCTGTAAGACCGGAGGAGTATCGGGAATAATACTAACCGGCTTTATTGTAGTTGGGAAAAAACTTAATCCCGAGACAAACAGGATAGCTAATAGAACCGGGAAAAGAGATTTTAGTAAGGTTCTGTCGTAATTCGTTCGGATATTAAATGCGCCGTAGGATTTGTTCAGATGTTCAAATACAAGCTGATTTCTTTCTCCGCTGGTAACTTCGGACCAATCGGAAAACATGTTGAATTTGTGGTTCATGGTGAAGCGAGTTAAAGGTTGTGTAGACTCTCCTCATTTAAATTTGTTTGGGTGATAGTAGAATAACGCTTAATGAATATGGGTTATTATATCCTAAGGTGTTGCAAAGGCAGGATTTCCACAATTATTTAGTAAGTGGTTAATTGGGAAAGTAAGTGGCGGGTATTAGCCGGTGAAAGCGCTATTGAATTTGGCAAAACACTTTTGGAATACCTGGTACAAGCAGATACCCTGATAAAAAGCAAACGGATTAAGCCAGCTTGAAATGAATAGGGAGGATGTACCTTACCTTAACGGATTTTCCATTTTGCTTTCCCGGAGACCATTTAGGTAACATCTTTACAACCCGTACGGCTTCTTTGTCGCAGTTCGGGCCTCCTTTTAATCCTTTGTAAACGGTTACGTCGGTTACGCTTCCGTCTTTATCAACCACAAATGTGATAAACACTTTTCCCTGAATGCCATTCTCCTTTTCTACCTGCGGATATTGAATATTCTTGTTCAGGAATTTCATCAGTTCTCCGTCTCCTCCGGGGAATCCGGGCTGTTCCTGGATGGCAACAAGGTCGTATACCTGGTTGTCCTCAATCACTTCGTTTTTTGTATCTGCAACCACCAACGCATCCGGATCACCTTCTTGTGTAACCTCTGCAGCTTTGGTTTCTTCCAGTTTTTCCTGTGGCGGCGGAATTTCTTCTACTTTTTCTTCCGTTACTTCAGGCGGTGTGAATTTAATTGTTTCCATCACCGGTGGAGGTGGGGGTGGAGGTGGAGGCGGAGGTGGCTCGGCTTTGTCAATTGGAGGCGGAGCAAGATCCACAACGATATCAACAGGCTTATTGATTGCTTCTATACCATCCCCGATAAGATTTAAAATAATAGGCACGGCTACTGTCAAAACAACCGCTGAAACAGAAATAAGCAACGCTTTAGTAAGAAAGCGTCCATAATTTCTGCGGATATCAAAAGCGCCGTATTCTTTATTCCTGTGTTCGAAAACCACCTCGTTGCGGCCTTCGAAAACTACGTTTTGCCAATCCGATGAAAATGATTTTTTCGCCATAACTTATTTAAAAAGTTCTAACATCTTTTTCTCTGCAGGTGAAATATCCACCAGGGCATATTTACCAACATCGGCAATTTTCAGTTCGTCTACAACGTCTATCACATTTTTATATTTTGCCTTTTCATCTGCTTTTACAATAACAAACACAGCGGTTTTGTCTCCTTTAACATTCATTGCAAGCCTTTTATACGTTGTATCTGCAATTTCATTTTTCGTATATTTTTCTTTCAATTTTTTTACCTGTTCAATAACTTCCTTATTTCTATCTCTGAAAAGCTTGCGTATTCCCTGCTTTGAATAATCGGTTGTTTTAATGATAGATGCATCCGACTTAAACATTCCATAATAATAATAGATCTTGTCCTTGTTTTCTGTCAGAAGCAATGTCAGGGCAGTTTCATCTTCAATTTTCATCCTGTTAGCAGTGTCTTTAGGAATAACAGGCATATTGATCTCCATAGTTTTTGGCTTACTGAACTGGGAGGTCAATACAAAGAATGTCAAGAGGAGAAATCCCAGATCCACCATCGGAGTCATATCGATGCGGGCAGAGTGTTTTTTAGCTCTTTTTTTCTGGTGTTTTCCTTTACCACCCCCGCCGCCACTATCTATAATTTCTGCCATTGCTGATTTTAAGGTGTTTCTTTTTCCAGGTCAGTGATAAGGTTAAAACTATTCAGGTTTCTGTCCTGGAATATATCCATCACTCTTTTTATTGCTTGGTAATTTGTCTGGCCATCGGCCTTGATGGCAATACGGCACCAGTTTTCCTTCGGAATATTGTTTGTTTGCTGGAAAATTTGTTTTTCATTCCATCCAAAAGCTATCCAGTCTCCCAATTGGTTATTCACCGAATCTACCGGTATTCCTACGGACTTTTTATCAATAATCGCTCTTTCTTTCTCGCCGCCTCGTATGTATTCAGCCAGCTGTGCCATGGGAACACCAAACTGAGGAAGGATCAGAAAACGGTTAATCTCTGCATTTGTAAATTTAACTTTATACTTATCCGCCATCGCCTGAAGCATATTGTGGCGAACTTCTTTTCCATCCAGGCTGAAAAACACCCTTCCTGCGCTATCAATGGTAACCAGCATCGTATTCTGAGGAAGTATTGTTTCAGAGTGAGAGGAGGGAGATTTGATCATAACCGCCTCATTCTGACGAAAATTTGCCGTAAGAATAAAAAAAGTTACAAGCAGGAATGCCAGATCCACCATGGGAGTCATGTCCAGTGACGGAGCACTTTTTGGCATTTTAATTTTTGACATCGCTGCAGCTTTAGTATTAGATTATTAAACTAAATCTTAGTGTTTTAAAGAGAAAGTTTGAACAATGCTGAATCCCGCTTCGTCAATAGCAAATGTCAACGCATCTACTTTTGAGCTGAAATAATTGTAGAATACAATTCCGATTGTTGAACCCAATATACCAAACAGGGTGTTTACAAGCGCCTCGGATACTCCGGTTGCAAGTGCAACTGTATCCGGTGATCCGGCCTGTGCCATAGCACTGAACGCTGTGATCATACCCATAACTGTTCCGATCAGCCCTATAAGTACCGATATGGATGCGCAGGTTGAAAGTATTACTAAGTTTTTTGACATCATCGGAAGCTCAAGAGCCGTTGCTTCTTCCAATCCTTTTTGAATGGCAGCAATTTTTTCTTCTTTATCCAGACCGCCGTCTTTTTCCACCCGCTGAAGCTCGCTTAGTCCTGTGCGAATAACATTGGCAATTGAACCCTGTTGCTTGTCGCACGCTGCTATAGCTTCGTTTACCTGGTTATTTGAAACATAACTGCGGATATTTTGAATAAAGTCTTTAATGTTGCCTTTTCCGCTTACTTTTCCGAGAGTAATCAAGCGTTCTATGGAGAAAGTGAAAACGATTAAGTTGACCGCAAGAAGTAAAGGAACGATAAATCCTCCTTTATACATAATACCCATGAGGTTTCCCTGGATAGGATGCTCACCGCCCGGGAACCTGAAAAAGCTATGTTCCGAGCTATGCTCGAAGTTTGCAGGGTTACCGAGGACAAACATATAGATAATGATCCCTACCAATACACATGCGAGGATCATAAGTGTGTTACCCATAGTAAATTTTTGCTTGCTCATAGTATTGAAAGTTTAAAGTTTAAGGTTCTGAGTTTAATTGGTGTTATGCGGTTGTTTAAAAACGCGTCAAACATAAAAAAAATTGTGATACAAAATATCTTTTTAGTATCTGGTTATTTATATGAGTAAGTGGTCCGAAACTTACTCCATTGGCGGATGGATTAGCCTATATTATCGCTTTTTCTCTTTCCGCCAGGTTTGTATGATGGGAATTGTAGTTACCACCACCAGGGAAATAATAATCCATTCCACATTTTCTTTTATCCAGTTTATTCTGCCCAGGTAATATCCCAGGATAGAAAGCGAGCCGATCCACAGAATAGCTCCTGTCACGGAATGCAGCAGAAAGATTTTAAAATCCATTCGGATGATTCCGGCAAGAATAGGCGCGAATGTGCGTATGATTGGAAGAAACCTCCCAAGAATGAGGGATTTACCCCCATGTCTTTCATAAAAGGCCTTGGTAATATCTACGTAGCGTTTTTTAAAGATCAGGTTATCATCTTTTGTGAACAAAGCATTCCCCACCCCCTTGCCAAAGTAATAGCCGACCAGGTTTCCTGCTATTGCAGCCAGCGAAAGTGAGGCTGTAAGAGTTACTATGCTTATTTCCATCAGATGCGGCTCGGTTCCGCAGATCAATCCGGCTACAAATACAAGGGAATCACCCGGCAGAAAGAAGCCAATCATTAAGCCGGTTTCAGCAAATATGACAAAGATCAGAAGCGCGATTCCTCCGTAACGGATAATTGATTCGGGATTTGTGAGTTCTTTAATGAACTCCCACGCTTCATGCATATCAGGTGAGCTTTATCGAATCAATATCTTCTTTTGGACTGCCAAGCTCTCCCTCCCATTTGGAAACTACTGCGGTTGCCATTGCATTGCCAACAACGTTTGTTGCCGAGCGCCCCATATCCAGTATCTGGTCAATGCCCAGGAGCAGGAGCATGCCTTCTACCGGAATATGAAATGTGGCAAGCATTCCGGCTATGACAACAAGCGATGCCCTCGGAATTCCTGCCATCCCCTTGCTGGTTATGAGCAGGATCAGCATCATTTTTATCTGGTCGCCGGCAGACATGTCAATCCCATAGGCCTGTGCAATAAATACGGTGGCAAAAGTCATGTACATGATGGAGCCGTCCAGGTTGAATGAGTACCCCAGCGGCAGGACAAAGCTGATGATGCGGTTGGAGCACCCGAAACGCTCAAGCGATTCAATTGTTTTTGGAAAGGCCGATTCGGAACTTGCCGTGCTGAAAGCCAGTAGAACGGGCTCTTTGATGAAACCAAGAAGCTTGAAAAAAGGTATGCGTGCTGCAAGGGAGATGAGAAATAAAATACCAAATACAAAAAACACGAGTCCGCCGTAAAAACAGAGAATAAGGTAAACGTATCCGCCTAAAACCTCCACCCCTTGCTTTGCAACCACGGCTGCAATGGCTCCAAATACTCCCAGCGGAGCAAATGCCATGACATAATTGGTTACTTTAAACATGATGTGAGAGACAGAATCGAAGAAATCCACTACTATCTGGCCTTTTTTTCCGAGCGAAGCTGTAGCAATACCGAAGAAAAGGGAGAATACCACAATGGGAAGTATTTCGTTATTTGCCATCACGGCTACAATGCTATCCGGTACGATGTGCGAGATAATGGTTTTGCTGTCATGTGCTGCTGCTTTTATCCCGGTTTCAGCATTTCCTGCCGGAAGTTCAAGATGCATTATTTTTCCCGGTTCAAAAATGTTTACCAGGATCAGACCCAATCCAAGGGCAATTAATGTAGCAAAAGTGAAATAGGCAATGGTTTTTACTCCAATCCTTCCTACGGATTTAAAATCACCCACCTTGGCTACTCCAACTACCAGAACGGAGAATACCAGGGGTGCAATGATCATTTTAATAAGACGCAGAAATATATCGCTCAGAATTTTGAAACTCGGACCCACGTCACTCCAGAAATGTCCGATGATAATTCCCAGCAGCATGCCGAGGAATATTTGTGTTACCAGGTTAGGAGCTTTCAGTTTCATGCAGTATTCAGAATGTGCACGAAAGTAGGAAAATAGTCGATTAGAAATCTTACAGCAGGCCAATTATCAGGTCAGGGAACGTACCAAGTACCAGGGCAAGGCAAACGGTAAGGATGAAAAGTAGCTTCTGGTTCAATCCGATTTTCTCAAAGGAAAGGGTGTTTTTTTCTTCTGCAGCGGAGGCCGGGGAGGAAGCCGGACTATACATTTTAATAATCACCCTGAAATAATAATAAACCCCTATCAACGAGCCGAGGGCTGCAATAAGCACTAACCACGCATATCCGCTTTGCAATGCAGCGGTGAATAAGTAATATTTTCCGAAGAATCCTGCAAGCGGTGGAATACCTGCCAGGGAAAGCATATAAACGGTCATGGCGAAAGCAAGAAAAGGATTGCGTTTTGAAAATCCTGCGAAAGAATTAAATGTGACAGCGGAGGATTCATTCGCTGGGGAGGTTTTTTCTGTAATGGAAAGAACTGTAAATGCACCGAGGGTAGCAACGGAATAAGCTGCAGAATAATACACGATCGCACCGGCTGACATGGTTCCGCTGGTGAGAATTGCCAGGAGCATATACCCTGCATGTGAAATACTGGAGTAGGCAAGCATGCGTTTCACACTATTTTGATAAACCGCGGTAATATTTCCCAGCAAAATTGAAAGTGCAGCAAGCATCCATATCACATTTGTCCATATAACTCCATGTCCGGCAAAACAGGTCAGGAACAGGCGCAGAAAAGCTGCAAAGGCTGCTGTCTTTACGATGGTTGACATGAATGCTGTTACCGGCGTAGGAGCACCTTCGTATACATCGGGTGTCCAGAAATGAAAAGGCACCGCAGCCACTTTGAAGCTCAATCCTACAAGCATCATGAGAATACCTGCGTTGAGCAATGTTTCCCCTCTGGGCCCCATCCATCCTGACACAGATTGAGGTGAACCAAGATACGTTGCCAGCACGCCGATATCAAATGTTCCGCATGCGCCGTATACGAGTGCAATTCCAAAAAGTAAAAAACCTGTGGCGAAAGCACCCATTAAAAAATATTTTAAAGCAGACTCGTTGGAAGAAAGATCGTCCTTTTTGCTGCCGGCAAGAACATACATGGGGATGGAAAGTATTTCAATGCCCAGGAAGAGCATGACCATGTTGGAATACGAAACCATCAACAGGGCGCCGCATAAGGAAAACAGGACCAATGCATAATGATCCGTTTTACTCGACTCACTGATGAAAAAATCCTGCGACATCAGAAGCCAGAGAAAAGCAGTAGCACAAATAAGGATTGCAAACAGGATGCCGTAATTATCAAAAGTCATCATGTTGCTGAAGTAATGGATATTCGTATTCCAGTCTTTCAGAGCAGCAGCAATACCTCCCAGCAATCCGAAAAGCACAATGGGGAAAAGAAATTTTTTGAAGCGAAACATTTCCGCCAGCATTGCGATTACACCAAGGGCAGTTAATATGTACAGCGTTTTCATAAAGTGTTTGCCGGGTGGATTAGTTCAATAATTTTCAGTATGGAAGGTTCCGCAATGTCAAGCACCGGCTTTGGGTAAATACCCATAGCAATTATCAGGATAACGATTGGAATAAAAACAGCTTTTTCGTGGAACGTGAGATCCGTAAAAGCGGAAGTAAGCGCATTTGTTTCTCCGAGCATCATTTGCTGATAGCTGCGTAGCATATAAACTGCTCCCAGGATTACTGTAAGCCCTGCAAATGCAGCCATCCATTCATTGTATTGATATACGCCATTAAGAAGCAGGAATTCTCCCACAAACCCGTTGGTCAGCGGAAGGGCCACGCTTCCCAGGAGAATTACCATAAACACAGTAGAAAACCAGGGAGCGATGTTTCTGATTCCTCCCAATTTGGAAAGTTCCTGTGTATGCATTCTGTTAAAAATAACATCCACTACGAAGAACAATCCCACTACATTGATTCCATGTGCAAGCATCTGTATCATACCGCCTTGTAACCCCTGCACGGTTAAGGAAAATATGCCGGCAGAAATTAATCCAACGTGTGCAATGGACGAATAGGCAATCAGGCGCTTGAAATCTTTCTGCATAATGGCAATGACCGAAGCATACAGGATCCCAGTTACGGAAAGCACCATGGCACAGCATCCCCATTCCTGAACTCCAGCCGGTACCACGGGCAATAGCCAGCGTATAAGTCCGTAGGTTCCCATTTTAAGCATTATTCCGGAAAGTAACATTGTGCCTTGGGTGGGAGCAACGGTATATGTATCGGGTTGCCAGGTGTGAAACGGGAATACAGGCATTTTGATGGCAAATGCTGCAAAGAGTGCCCAGAATATCCAGGTTTGTTCCGAAGAAGAAAGCCCGGCACCTGCTGCATACAAGGCATGAATATCAAATGAATGAGCTGCAGGAGTTTGCAGGTAGAGGTAGATCAGTCCCACCAGCATCAGTAAGCTCCCGGCAAGCGTATAGATAAAGAATTTGAAAGTAATTTTTTCCCTGTTCTCACCTCCCCAGAGCAGGCAAATAAACCAGATCGGGATCAATGCAAGTTCCCAGAAAATGTAGAATAGGAATCCATCCATGGCTGTAAATACTCCTACCAGCGCCATTTGCATGATCAGCACGAGCGAATAAAATGAATTTGGATTTTTAATCTCCCGTTTGAATGAGGAAAGAATTATCAAGGGTACTAAAACCGTGGTCAGGAGGACCAGAAGCAGGCTGATTCCGTCCATTCCAACTTTGAAGTGAATTCCCAGGGAGGATATCCAGGGAGCATCGAACAGGAACTGGACATCCGGATTGATTTGAAATTGCAAAAGTGTAAAAACGGAGATTGCCAACTCGATAAGAGAAAGCGTAAGCGCAATCTTCTTTGCTTGCTCACCCTTCGTGAGAAGAACCAGCAAACCTGCCAGTAATGGAAAAACTATGAGTACAACCGTGAGCATATGTTCTATTTCGTCATTGTACGTGACAACGACGGTTTAACTAAATTAATTTCCAAACTAAAATCATAATTATACTTACCACCATCGCAAAAATGTAAAAGCCGGTATAACCTGTTTGCAGGAGCCTTACCTGACCACTTATCCGGGTTACGCTTTCTCCCAGCAAATTTACCGCTCTGTCAATTCCTTTTAACTCGATGACCTTATGCATTACCTCAGAAAGCCAGTTAATGGGTTTAAGAAAGACGTTTGCATACAATTCATCGATGTAATATTTATGGTAGATTGTTTTTTGAACCGGATTAATTACAGCATTATCGGCAAGAGGAACATTCGTGTTTTTGACATAGTAGTACCAGGCTGCAGCAATGGAGGCTCCGGCGGCAAGGACAGCAACTATCATCAATGTTATCTCTGTGGAGTGTGATAGTTCCTTCGAAAGCATTTTAAAATCCGAAGCAGCAAATACGGGAGATAAAAAATGATGCAGCCAGTGAGATCCTCCGAATACTTCCGGAATGCCAATAAATCCACCTGCTACAGAAAGTACGGCAAGTATGATCAGCGGGATGGTTATTGTTTTCGGTGATTCGTGCAAGTGCTGCTGCTGCTTTTCTGTCCCCCTGAACTTGCCGTGAAACGTCAGGTAAAACAGCCGGAACATATAAAATGCGGTCATGATTGAACCGATGACTCCCATCAGCCAGAAAAATTTATTATAGGTAAAGGCATGGCCAAGAATTTCGTCTTTAGAGAAAAACCCTGAGAAAGGGAATATTCCGGATATGGCGATTGTTCCGAGCAAGAATGTAATGTACGTGATGCTGAAGTATTTTTTCAACCCGCCCATGTTGCGGATATCCTGCTCGCCGCCCATCGCGTGAATAACGCTTCCCGCTCCGAGAAATAGCAATGCTTTGAAGAATGCATGGGTGGTAACATGAAATACGGCTCCGGTATAAGCGCCCACACCCAGCCCGATGAACATATATCCAAGCTGGCTGACGGTAGAATAGGCAAGGACTTTCTTAATGTCGTTCTGAAATAACCCGATCGTGGCAGCAAAAAGTGCAGTGAATAAACCTATTCCTGCAACGATATCCATAGAGATAGGAGCGAGTGTATATAATATGTTGGAACGTGCGATCATGTATATACCTGCAGTAACCATGGTAGCGGCATGAATAAGCGCGGATACGGGAGTAGGTCCTGCCATGGCATCGGGCAGCCAGGTATAAAGAGGGATTTGTGCGCTTTTTCCGGTAGCTCCCACAAATAACAAAAGCGTTATTGCGATTATTACCGGCTGGCCCGAAGAAAAGGAATCCGCCACATCAAATACTTCACTGTAACGAATGCTTCCAAAGGTGGTGTAGATCAGAATTATGCCAAGCAGAAACCCCAGATCACCGATCCGGTTCATAATAAAGGCTTTATTTGCGGCTTTATTGTACTCGTTATTCTTGAACCAGAAGCCGATGAGCAGGTAGGAGCAAAGTCCAACTCCCTCCCAACCAACAAACATGGTAAGGTAGCTGTCGCCCAAAACGAGCAGCAGCATGAAGAATACAAAAAGGTTCAGGTAAGAGAAAAACCTGGCAAAAGCAGGATCGTCATGCATGTATCCGACCGAGTAAATGTGAATCAAAAAACCAATTCCCGTAATAATAAGCAAGAACCAGCAGGATAAAGGATCGATCAGGAATGCAAATGGAACTGAGAGGTTTCCTGCATTGATCCAGTCAAAAAGATGAACGGAAACAGCGGCGTCAGCGCCTTCTTTTCCAACAATGCCTGCAAAGGTGCAAACGGAAATTACCAGTGAGGCAAAAACAGTTCCGCACCCAATAATACTTACAATTCCCTTGGATATATTTTTGCCGGCTAAGGCGATGACAAAAAATCCCAGAAGGGGAAATACAGGAATCAGTGCAACGTATGAGTTCATATCGGTATAAACGCTAAAACCTTTTTTTGAAGAAAGGATTTAGAATTTTATTTAATTTTTTATCCTGTCTTCTACTTTTCTTCAGGCAACTTGCAAGTTACCATTGGAGGCCGAAGAACAGGTTTTTAATTCTTCAATTTATTCAATACATCAATATCTGTCGAACCGGTATTTCTATAGATCATAACCAATATTGCCAGCCCGACAGCCACTTCAGCCGCTGCTACAACCATCACAAAGAAAACAAATATTTGTCCTGCGGGATCCTGCCAGTAAGATGAAAATGCAACCAGTAAAAGGTTTACGGCATTTAACATCAGCTCCACAGACATGAAAATAATAATGGCATTCCTGCGGAATAATACGCCCAATACGCCTATGCAAAACAATGCAACGCTAAGCAGGATGTACAGGTTGACGGGAATGGTCTGTATGGCGCTCATTTTATATCGCGTTTTCCAAGTAATACTGCCCCGACCATTGCAGAAAGAAAAAGCAACGAAGCTGTTTCGAAGGGGAGTAAAAACTGAGTGAATAATACCTGTCCGAGATTTTTTACAAGGCCCATGCTGTTGATGCCGGTGCCTTCGGAAGCAATGGAAGAAACCGGCAGTGAAGCGGTCTCTTTAAGAGCGCCCACCAGGATCACCAGCAGTAAGCCGCTTGCAATAACTGCCGCACCTTTTGCCATATTGCTTTTATGCGGTTCAGATTCTTTATTCAGGTTCAATAGCATCAGTACAAATAGAAATAAGACCATAATAGCACCTGCATACACTATAATATGTACCGCGGCCAAAAATTGTGCGTTGAGTAAGATATAATGGCCGGCAATGGCGAAGAATGTAATTACCAGGTACAGCACACTGTGAATCGGATTTTTTTCAAGAATCACCATTAAACCACATAGGATTGCCAGAAAGGAAAGAAAGTAGAATAAATATAAAGTCATAATGATCAATAGACAATTTACATTGTCTTCTAACGCAGTTTATTATGTTGTAATTCTTTATTTTTTTTGAATTCCAGCACTTCCTTGGTCTGTCTTTTTGAAATATCAATTCGTTTGTTCTCTTCCTTCGGTTCAACCAGCAGGTCTTTTCCGTAAACAAAACGCTGACGTAACGTATCGGAAGGAACAATTCTGTCTGTAAGAAAAATAGCTTCTTTCGGACATGCTTCCTCGCAGTCCCCGCAAAAAATACATCGCAGCATATTTATTTCGTACGTGGCAGCGTATTTTTCTTCCCGGTATAATTTTTCTTCTCCCGGTTTTCTTTCGGCAGAGGTCATGGTGATGGCTTCGGCAGGACAGGCTACGGCACAAAGGCCACAGGACGTACACCGCTCCGCACCATTCTCATCACGCTTGAGCACATGCATGCCGCGGTATACCGGGGCAAACTCGCGTTTTACCTCCGGGTATTTAACCGTTGTTTTTTTTCTGAAGAAATGTTTGATGGTGATCAGCATGCCGTTCAAAATAGCAGGCAGGTAAATTTTCTCAAGAAAGGTTAGTTTCTTGTCACCAACTACTTTACTTCTATTTGTTAACGGTTGCATCCAGAATACTCTTTTCGCTCCTTAAAACAGCAGCGTGTTTAATTATCTTTTTTATCTCCTCCCTTTCACTTTTCGGAAAAGGGAAGAGGGGTTAGATTTTTCCCATTAACCACATGACTACTCCTGTAATCCCGATATTCAGAATTGCCAGGGGTAATAAACCTTTCCACCCTAAGTTCATCAGCTGGTCGTAACGGAAACGCGGAAGGGTCCAGCGTATCCACATAAACAAGAAGATGAAGAAAAATATTTTCAGGAACAGGAAAGCTGTTCCAAGCAAAGTAAGCATGTTGGGATCGTGAATAAATCTTCCGATGAACGGCATATTATATCCTCCGAAATAAAGCGTTGCAATAATGGCCGATGAAATGAACATATTGATGTATTCGGCAAAAAGGTAAAACCCAAGTTTCATGGAAGAGTATTCTGTGTGATAACCACCCACCAGCTCACTCTCGCATTCGGGCAGGTCAAACGGAGCACGGTTAGTTTCGGCAAAGGCACAAATAAGGAATATTAAAAATCCAAGCGGCTGGTAAAAAACATTCCAGTGGCCTCCGTGCTGCTGGGCTGCTATCTCGCCAATGCTGAGTGTGCCCGTGGTCATCACCAGCGCAATAATGCTCAGGCCCATCCCTATTTCATAGGAGATCATCTGAGAGGAAGCCCGCAATGCTCCAAGCAATGCAAATTTATTATTGGAAGCCCAGCCTCCGATCATAATTCCGTACACACCCACCGAAGCTACTCCAAGAAGGTAAAGGATTCCGATATTGACGTCTGTTACCTGCAAAGAATAGGGAGTTCCGTTGATGGTAATGGAACTGCCCCATGGAATTACCGCTCCTGTCATAAGGCACGTAAGCATCGCAAGCGACGGCCCCAGCAGGAAAAGGAATTTATTGGAAACATCGGGAATAATTTCCTCTTTCATGAACATTTTAACTCCATCCGCCAGCGGCTGGAGAATTCCGAACGGGCCCGCGCGATCGGGTCCAAGCCGGTCCTGTAAAAAGGCGGCTACTTTTCGTTCCGCATATGTAGAATACATGGCAATGAATAATGTAATTCCAAAAATAATGAGAACCAGAATAGCCTTATATATGAGATAAGATACCATTATACATTATTAGGATTCATTGCATCTTTTTTCAGTTTCATTTCGTTTCCTTCCAGCTGCTTTTTTTGTTTGGCGATATCCAGCTTTAAACTTTCCAATGCTTGGGTTGTTTCGTAGTGGTTTGCGGATATTACCGAGTGATGGTCGATGGGAGAAGGTCCGTCGATTATCCAATTTTTCAACTCCTTTTCTTCAAACCTGCAGGTATTGCAGATCCACTCTTCTGCCTCTCCGTATTTGTCTTTTCTTGCCGTTACACGAAGGACTTCCTGTGCTTTGAACCACAGGCGCACTTTGCCGGAACATTTGTCGCACTGGCGGTGTGCGTCAACGGGTTTTGTGAACCATACGCGCGATTTGAACCGGAACGTTCTGTCGGTAAGTGCACCCACCGGACAGACATCAATCATATTTCCGCTCATTTCATTGTCAACGGCCTGCTGGATATAGGTAGAAATTTCCGAAACATCTCCGCGGTTAACTACCCCATGTACCCTGCCCGGGCAAAGTTGTTCGGCTACTTTCACACAGCGGTAGCACAGGATACAGCGGGTCATGTGCAGCTTGATCTTATCCCCTATATCAATTTTCTCAAACTCCCGGCGTTTAAACTCATAACGGGTCTTCATTTTCCCGTGTTCGTATCCCAGATCCTGTAAATGACATTCTCCCGCCTGGTCGCAGATCGGACAGTCCAGCGGATGGTTTATCAAAAGAAATTCAACAATTCCGGCTCTTGCCTCTAAAATTTCGGGAGAGGTAATTCCCTGCACTTCCATTCCGTCCATTACGGTTTGCCTGCAGGAGGGAACCGGTTTGGGCATTGGCCGGGGATCTTTCTCCGATCCTTTTGAAACCTTCACCAGGCAGGTTCGGCAATAACCGCCGCTGGTTGCCAGTTTGGAATAATAGCACATGGCAGGAGGTACAATTTCCCCTCCGATCATGCGAGCGGCATTGAGGATGGTGGTTCCATCCGGAACTTCAATTGTCTTACCGTCAATCGTTACACGTGCCATATGTGATTTTGTCATGCTGAACAAGAAAGGATTTTATTTTTCCTGTCATGTACAGAATGATAAACAATTATGTTGGTTGCAGGTTGTTTAGCCTGTAATAATGCTTCACATCGATCATGTTTTTTCCTTTTCTTACATATTCTTCAAATTCACTCCTGAAATGCCTGATTGCAGCAGCCACCGGCCAGGCAGCCGCCTCACCAAGAGGGCAAATTGTTTTACCTTCTATCTTTCCCTGAATATCCCAAAGCAGGTCAATGTCTTTCATTTCCGCATGGCCTTCAATAAACTTATGCAATATTTTCTCCATCCATCCTGTTCCCTCGCGGCAGGGCGAACATTGCCCGCAGGATTCGTGGTGATAAAAGCGTGTAAAGTTCCAAAGATTTTTAACAATGCTTGTGTCTTCGTCCATTGCAATGAATCCTCCGGACCCAAGCATGGTGCCGGTCTGAAATCCACCATCAGAAAGAGATTCGTAGGACATTAAACGGGGTTCGCCCTTAGCAGTTTTTAAGATGAGTTCTGCAGGAAGAATAGGTACGGACGAACCTCCTGCTACCACTGCTTTCAGTTTTTTTCCATTGCGAATCCCGCCGCAGTATTTATCGGAATAAATGAATTCTTCCACAGGAATGCCAAGCTCGATCTCATAAACACCGGGCTTATTGATATGTCCGCTTGCTGAGATTAATTTTGTTCCTGTAGACTTTCCAATCCCAATCTTAGCGTACTCATCGCCGGTCATATTAATAATAGGGACAACCGCTGCAAGTGTCTCTACATTATTCACTACGGTAGGGCATTGCCATACACCCTTTATTGCAGGAAAAGGGGGTTTAATGCGGGGATTTCCTCTTTTTCCTTCAAGCGATTCAATCAATCCGGTTTCTTCTCCGCAGATGTAGGCTCCGGCACCGCAATGCACGTACAGGTCCAGGTCGTATCCGCTTCCTGCAATGTTTTTTCCTAAAAGCCCGGCGTCGTATGCCTCCTGTATCGCTTTTTCCAGGATATGGTATACGTACATCATTTCTCCCCTTATATATATGTAAGAAGTATTCGCTCCCAATGCAAAAGAGGAAATGATCATTCCTTCAATGAGGATGTGTGGTTTGCGTTCCATCAAATACCGGTCTTTGAAGGTTCCCGGTTCTGATTCATCGGCGTTACAAACCAAATAACGCGGAACGCCCGGTGGTTTTGCGATAAAGCTCCACTTCATTCCTGCCGGAAATCCTGCCCCGCCCCGTCCTCTTAACCCGGATTTTTTCACTTCTTCCACCACTTCATCCGGTTTCATTTTCAGTGCTTTTTCCAAAGCAGTATATCCGCCACAGGATTTATAGCCCGAAAGCGTACGGATGCCCGGTTTGTCAAGATCATTTATGAGCAGCTGCTTTCCCATTATCTGTGAATATCCGTATGATTTTTGATCCTTTCTTTTCTCCAGTGAGAAATTTGTTCTCCTTTGTTTTTATATTCATCCAGAACAGCTCCGCATTTTTCAAAGGTCATATTTTCGTGGTACGTTTCTCCGACTTGCATCATCGGGGCAGTTCCGCAGGATGCCAGGCACTCAACGGTTTTTAATGTGAACATCCCATCGGGAGTCGTTTGTCCTTCTTTAATACCCAGTTTTTTCTCAATGAAATTGACAAGATCTTCCGCACCCATCAGCCAGCAAGGCCCTGTCCGGCAAACCTCAATGACGCATTTACCCACAGGTTTTAAATTGAACATGGAATAAAAAGAGGCTACTTCATATACCTCAATAGGCTGAATTTTCAGGATGGATGCTACATAATCCATGGTCTCAACACTTAACCAGCCATCAAATTCAGCTTGTGCAATATGCAAAACAGGGAGAATGGCAGATTTTTGCTTGCCATCCGGATACCGTTTCATGATTTTATGTGCAAGCGCCAGCGCTTCGTCAGAAAATTTAACATGTTTCTTGCCTGAATACTTTTGGGAATTCGTCCCCTCGGCAGATACAGAAGAATTCTGTTGCATAGGCGGCAAATTTATTTATTTATTTATCATAGAAGCAAGATTTTATCCACACGTAATCCTTGTTATGGCATCAGCGATTTTTCTAATTTCGTGAATATAAAAAAATAAAATGGAAAATACGGGTAAAGAATCAAGAAAAACTGCGCAGCGTGCAGGTGGATTGCTTTTCATTGGATGTATGTTTATAGGAATGGCTGCGGGATGGTATTTTGGCAGGATGACTATCGGAATGTTCGGAGGAATGGGGGTTGGCTTTATACTGATGGCGGTAGTGCTGATGTCCGAAGCAAATAAAAAATAAAATGTCTGATAAAATTAATTCTTCCAAGGCTCCTGACCCCGTTGGTTTATATCCCCATGCCAGAAAAGTTGGGAATTTGCTTTTTCTGTCGGGTGTCGGACCGCGTGAGAAGGGAAGTAAAAAGATTCCAGGCGTTGAATTGAATGAAAAGGGAGAGATACTATCGTATGATATAGAAGCCCAATGCCACAGTGTATTCAGAAATGTAAAGCATATATTGGAAGATGCAGGCAGCAGTTGGGAGAAGATAGTGGATGTCACTGTCTATCTTACAAACATGAAGGACGATTTTTCCAAGTATAATAAATTGTGGGCGGAATATTTTGCAAACAATCCGCCTTGCAGAACCACACTTGAGATAAATTGCCTGCCAACGCCCATTGCAATTGAATTGAAAGTGATTGCAACAACATGAAGGAGGTATCGTCTTCCTTATTAATATATGCTTTTTCATATTTTTTCTATCTTCACCCCCGTATTAAAATGACGACGTAACATTATATGGCACAAGTGGAATTGATAATGCCCAAAATGGGAGAGAGTGTTCACGAGGCAACCATTATCAAATGGCTCAAGAACGAAGGAGATAAGATTTCCCTGGATGAACCTGTTTTGGAAATTGCTACGGATAAAGTGGATTCGGAGATCCCCTCTGTTTCTGAGGGAACTCTGGTTAAAAAGCTTTTTAAAGAGGGTGAAGTGGTGCAGGTAGGAAAGCCAATTGCCGTTATTTCAACTTCTGCCGAAGCGTCTTCCAAGACTGTAGGTGATTCCCCGAAACTTTCATCGGAGGTAAAAACAAGTTCAAACGGCGGTGTTACACCGTCCGTCCAGCCAGCAGAGAAAATAGCTTTTGAGCGAACGTCTTCCTCCGGAAAATTTTATTCCCCTTTGGTAAGAAATATTGCCAAAGCAGAAAAAATTTCAGTTGCTGAACTTGATGGGATATCTGGAACAGGAAAAGGCGGAAGAGTTACTAAAAACGATATTCTTTCTTTTTTACCTAATAGGAATAATGTGGTAGTTCAGGAGAAAAAAGCTGTTTCGGCACCACCTCCTGCTCAGGAAATTCAGGCAGCTCCGGTTTTTGCTTCCGGGAACGATGAAATTATAGAGATGGACCGTATGCGTAAACTTATTGCCGACCACATGGTGATGAGCAAGCGTGTTTCTCCGCATGTGACTTCCTATGTTGAGGCGGATGTAACGAATATTGTAACATGGAGAGATAAAATAAAGGGTGTTTTTGAAAAACGTGAAGGCGAAAAGATTACGTTCACTCCTGTATTTATTGAAGCGGTTGTGAAAGCGCTTAAAGACTTTCCGATGGTGAATGTGTCGGTGGACGGAACAAAGATAATTGTACGTAAGAATATCAATATCGGAATGGCAGCGGCATTACCGTCCGGCAATTTAATTGTTCCCGTTATCAAAAATGCCGACCGGTTAAATTTACTGGGACTTACAAAATCCGTAAACGATCTTGCAAACAGGGCCAGGGCCAATAAACTGGTTCCGGATGAAATACAGGGAGGTACCTTTACACTTACTAATGTTGGAAGTTTTGGTAATTTAATGGGAACTCCTATTATTAATCAGCCCCAGGTAGCCATTATGGCAACTGGTTCCATTAAGAAAAAGCCTGTCGTGTTAGAAACCGAGTTCGGAGATACTATCGCCATCCGTCACATGATGTTTCTTTCCCTGTCCTATGATCATCGTGTGGTTGACGGAATGCTGGGCGGAAGTTTTCTGAGAAGAGTTGCGGATTACCTGGAAAAATTTGATTTTAAAAGAACTATTTAATTAACAAGCGCTAATAGAATGAAACAGCTCATTACAAAATTGCTTTTTAGTGTATTTTTTTCTTTTGCCTTTTTAGCTGCTATTGATTGCTTTTCACAAAGCCAGCAGGTGATTAAGAGTCAGAAAGAAGCGGATACACTTCCTAAAATTAATTTCAAAGCAATATTTGACAGGGCGGAGGCATATATGCTGGATGATAATTTTGAGAAAGCACTTCCCTTGTACGATTCGCTTGTTACGGAAAATTATAAGAACGGGAGCTGGAACTTTAAGCTTGGCCTTTGCTATTTACATTCTGCAACCGAGTACAGTAAAGCAGTTGTATATCTTGAAAATGCAATTGCGGCTTCAAGCGTCAATACGAAAGATAATTCGTTCAAAGAGGATAAAGCGCCTGTAATGTCGTACCTGTATCTGGGCGATGCATACCATCGTAACTACCGGTTTGACGATGCGATTGAGGCGTATAAGAAATTCCTGTCTTTTATCAATCCTCAGAATAAGTTCTACACCACCTTTGTGGATCATAAAATTCAGATCTGTCTTTATGCCAAAGAGCTTATTGCAAACCCGGTGAACATGGTTATTAAAAATATGGGGCCGGATATAAATAGCCCTTATCCGGATTATTCCCCGGTGCTTTCGGCAGATGAATCCATGCTGCTCTTTACATCACGCAGACCTGAAAATATTGGCGGATTGATGGACGAGGACGGGAAATATTTTGAAGATATTTACATGGCTTACCGAAATGATGATGAAACAGGGTGGAAGCCTGCAAAGAATGTGGGGCCTCCTATTAATACTTCCGGGCATGAAGCAACTATAGGAGCTTCAATAGACGGGCAAGTACTTTTTATATATAAAGACGATGAAGACAGCGGCAGTGTTTACATTACCAATATGCAGGGGGACAACTGGTCGGTTCCTGAAAAAATAAAGGGAGATGTAAACAGCGGTTACTGGGAAACGCATGCAACACTTTCTGCGGATGGCAGTACGCTTTATTTTGTGAGCAATCGTCCGGGAGGTTTTGGAGGCCGGGATATATACAGATGCAAAAAGCTTCCTAATGGAGATTGGAGCATGGCCATGAATCTTGGTTCGGCGATAAATACGGCATATGAAGAAGATTCGCCCTTTCTTCAGCCGGGAAGCAATACCTTGTATTTTTCATCCGAGGGTCATAAAAGTATGGGCGGATTTGATATATTTTCCAGTACCTACGAGGACACGGGAATTGTTGGTGGATGGTCGGAGCCTCAGAATCTTGGTTATCCTATTAATACCACCGGGGATGATCTTTTTTATGTTCCTACCATTGATAAGAAAAGAGCCTATTTTTCTTCTGCTGCTCAGGACAGTTACGGAGCGAATGATATTTACATGCTTTCTTTTCCGGAAAAGGAGGAATCAAAGCTTACTGTTTTACGCGGAGATATATTGGATGATTTTGGAAAAGTGCCCTCGGGTGCGGCAATCCTGGTTACCGATGCCTCTACCGGCGACATTGTTGGTAATTATATTCCAAATCCTAAAACCGGAAGGTACCTATTTATACTGCCTCATAAGAAAACCTATAAGTTTTCCTATACGGCCGATGGGTATCACGAAGTGACCAGTTCCTATAAAGTTGATCCGGGGAAAGAATATATGGAAACTGAAATGGTTTTTATCCTTCCGGATGTGCGTTTGGAGAAAAAGGTCCTTGGAACAATCGGTGTATTTGGTGTGATCACAAATCTTCAAAAGAAAACTGTTAAGAATGTTACTATTAATGTGTTGGACAATAGTAATGGAAAGCTGGTGGGAACTTATACCAGTGATAATTTTGGAAAATATCAATTCGTGCTTAACCGTGGCATGAACTGCAATTTGTCTTTTGAATCAGAGGGATATTTGATGCAATCCGCAAATGTAAATACACCCAAGGAAAATTATTATTCTTCGGTGGAGAAAAATATTGTGTTACAACCAATTGCAGAGGGAAGCAAAATTGTGTTAAACAACCTTTTCTTTGATTCCAATAAATCCAAGATTCGCAAGGATTCCTATGTAGAGCTTGAGAAAATTTATAAATTTCTCAAGGACAGACCTAACATCCGGGTGGAAGTTGCTGGTTATACGGACAATAAAGGAGATGACAAATCCAATATCAAACTTTCAGAATCCAGATCCAAAGCGGTACTGGAGTATTTGGTTAAAAAGGGAATTCCTGTTTCCCGTATCACCTTTAAAGGTTATGGAAAGGAGCAACCGGTTGCCACCAATGATACGGATGAAGGCAGGCAGATGAACCGAAGGGTGGAGTTGAAAATTATTGGAAAATAATATTTGTTCCTCATTGCGGGCGAAAAATATTTATTCTTTTACATACGCAAAAAATAGAATCTGTAAAGGCGAGATTGTCCGATTTATTTTTTGCTAAAGTTATTTCTTTCATTATATTTGTCTGTTCAAAAAATAACAAACATAAATTATAAAAACTTGTTTTATGGGAAGGACAAAACTCCTCGATTTGTATCAGCGACCAGGATGGCAAAAAGTAACTACGATGCAGGATTTGCGGAAGGAAAACGGTGAGATGAAAAAGGAAGCAGAATATTTGCGTAAACGTTTTGACAGTATTTCGGAAAAAAAGAAACAAGTGGAGGACCGCTGCAATGATCTTAAGGTAACTGTTTCTACGTTGCGGGAAGATCTTGCTAATACAAAAGAAGACAACGCGAATCTGCGTAAGGATAATGCTTCACTGCGTGAACAAGTGCGGTTTTTAAAAGCCCAGGTTCCTAATCTGAAGCCGAGCTTAATGAGCTGATCGATTGATAGAAATTGTAAACGAAAGTCCTGTGAGTTTTCACGGGATTTTTTTTTGAAGCCGATCCGGTTAGATTACCTGAATAAAGATATTGTCCCCGATATTTTTGAATCATTGCCGTCGGAGGCCTTGCATCGGATGAGATACATATAAACGCTTTCCATGCATGGATGTCCTCTTTTTTTGCCGTCCCATCCAGCCGTAGGATCGTGCGTTTCAAAACAAGGAGTTCCTGTATTGTCAAAAATGGTCATGGAATAACTGGCCGGATCGATAAATCCTATCACCGGAAGAAAAACATCGTTGAGGTTATCTCCGTTTGGAGTAAATGCGTTGGGAATATAAAATTTAGGGTATTCATTTACAGTTGCAATGTTGGATGAGCTGGAGTCGGTAAACCCGAAGACACTACCGCTTCCCTCAAGCGCTTTAACATAATATGCGAAAAGGCCTTTACTCGAAAGTAACGAAGCAACATCATCTGTGTAGGTACCGCCTGTTCCCTTAAACCCAACGGAAGCAATGGGAGCAGGGTTCCATACTCCATCTACAGACCGGTATATCTCGTAACGGTCAACCTTCCCAAGCCAGCTGCCGTAATCATTCCATGCAAGGGCAATATCCAGGTTTGCCTCAATACTGGCAGTTAAGTGAATAGTAGTATCCCAATTGGATGTCATGATCACATGCATGCATGAATCCATCGCATCTATTTTGTAATTATAACTGTTGGCCGTTGTATTAACGGTATTATCAATATAGGTAATGGCACCGTTTGAAGGCAGAACGGTAGGAGCAATAACGGAAAAGTTACTGCTTCCCCGGATTGCCCGCTGGATACGGTAATATTTTACACTCGAAGAAAAATGGACGTGCGCTTTTACCAGGATGGAAGTAGGGGATAAAACAGTAGCAAAACGATTATAGGTGTACTGGGGCGGCTGGGCAACATTGGCAAGGAAACATATTTTGTTGGAAGAAGAGGTTTTTGTTCCGTTTTTTGCCCGTACTATGTAGCAGTAAGAAGTTCCGAGGGTAAGGTCTGTATCAATGTAGGTTGTGTCTGTCGCATTTTTGGAAGCAATTAAAGTGAATGGACCGCCATTCATACTTTTAAGTATTTCATACTGGGTTACACCCGGGCTCCAGTTTACATATTTATTCCAGGATAAACTGGCAGTAGAAGCACATATATCAAAGGATGAAGAAAGATGGATTGTTTTGTGGTATATCCCTAAAGGGGAGACATTGCCACAGGAATCCTTAAAAGCAATTCTGTAAAATTCGGAGGCATTACCGGCATTAGAAAGCGCATTCTGGTAGAAAGTCTGCGGAACAGGAACGGTAGCCATTATGTTCCAGGGCCCGGTAGGGGTGGAGCCTTTGTAAATGACCATTGAATCGGTATCCGGAGACGGACTTAAGTTCCAGCTAATGGTTGCCTGGTTTGTAGCAGGATCAACGCTTACCGTATCGATAGGCGCAATCACAGGAGGAATTTGATCCGTAAAGATCTTACCGGTTACGTTTGAAACAGAAGTGCACCCGGTGTTATCGCCTATTTCTATGCGGTAGGAAATAATTGAATTTGATTCATTGCAAATATCGATCGGGTCGCTGTACGAAAGGTTTTTGGTGCTATCACGCAAGGTCCATGTCCCTGATGGGTATTCCCGGAATATCTTATACCATCCCTGGGAACTTGAAATAGGATGGAGGGAAATTTTATTCCAGGAGAGGTTTGCCGTGGTGGTCCCGGAAACGGTCAAGAATATAGTGGAAAAAGTATCCAGGGCAGCTGATAATGCGGGACCCGGATTGTAATCGGTTAAAATCTGGTAGTAAATCCTGCTCAAATTTGCATTAGCACCTACATGGGTGTAAGAAGTTTGCGTGTACGTATTGATAGTTGTAACAAGGGAATACGGTCCTGCAAGAGCAGGAGAAGCATATATTTTATAATCCACAAAATTATTTCCCGGGTCAGCAGGGGCTGTCCAGCTAAGTGCGACATCTCCGGCAGAGGAAACGGACAAACATTTTAAATCGGGAGAAGAAACGGGTTGGGAAAAACACATTCCGGTTTGTCCCAAAAAGGGCAGTATAAAAAGGAACCAGCTGAAACTCTTTGACACGTGTTTTTTTGTTATAACTAGCGAATCTATTGAATAAACGCACAACGATAAAATTTATTTATCCCTTATAATCCAAAAACTTCTCTACTTTTGGCGGCAAATCAACTAATTTTAACCCCATGTCATTATTCAGAAAAAAGCCCGTTAGCGCGTATGAGGCTGATGTGAAAAAGAGTGAATTAAAGAGGGTGCTCACAAAATGGGGTCTTACGTCACTTGGTATAGGTGCTATTATAGGAGGGGGTATTTTTACTTTAACAGGGATCGCAGCTCATAACTTTGCGGGACCTGCGCTTGCATTGTCTTTTGTGATTGCCGGCATTGGATGTGTGTTTGCAGCCCTTTGTTATGCTGAATTTTCATCTGTTCTTCCGGTAGAAGGTTCAGCCTATGCTTATGCATACGGCACAATAGGTGAAATATTCGCATGGTTTATTGGCTGGAACCTTATTTTGGAATACATGATGGGAGCGACTACGGTTGCCGTTGCCTGGAGCGGGTATTTTGAAAAACTCCTTCATTTGTTCGGCATTGACCTGCCCTTATGGCTCACGAACGATCCCGTCACGGCCAAAGAAAAAGTAGCCGCTATGATTGCCGCCGGCCAGCCGGTAGCCGATATGGGCTTTGCATTTAATCTGCCTGCATTTGTTATAACCTGGATAGTGACCGCGATACTGGTGAAGGGGATCAAAGAAGCTGCACGCACGAATAATATCATTGTAATCGTCAAAGTAGCAGTTGTTTTGTTTGTAATAATTGCGGGTATGTTTTTCATAGACACCGCAAATTGGCATCCGTTTATTCCTGCTGAAATTGTTGATGAAAAAGGAGATTCTCATTTTGGATGGTCAGGAGTAATTACCGCGGCTACTATTGTTTTCTTTGCCTATATCGGCTTTGATGCGGTTTCCACGCAGGCGGGCGAGGCAATAAATCCTAAAAAGGATGTTCCGTTTGCCATTGTAGCATCTTTGCTCATTTGTACTTTTTTATACATTGTTGTTTCTCTTGTGCTTACCGGTATGATACGATATGACCAGTTGGATCTTCGTGCCCCTGTTGCTTCTGCCTTTTCCGCAGTGGGTTTAACATGGGCGGTGTACCTGGTCACTATTGCTGCGGTTGCCGGGTTGACTTCAGTCATGCTTGTGATGATGCTCGGTCAGACACGTATCTTTTTAGGAATGGCCAACGATGGACTGCTTCCAAGAAATTTATTTGGTGCAATTCATCCCAGATTCAAAACACCCTGGAGAAGCACTATACTGGTAGGACTTATTATTTCAGTAGTTGCAGCTCTGACACCGATAGATAAAGTTTCGGAAATGTGCAGCATGGGTACATTGCTTGCATTCGGAATGATATGTATCGCGGTGTGGGTTCTTCGTGTTAAGCAGCCCAACCTGGAAAGACCGTACAAAGTTCCAATGCTTCCTGTGGTAGCTATACTGGGCGCCGGTTTTAATCTTTTTCTCATGACCCGGACACGCCACGATACACAGGTATTCTTTTTGATTTGGAGCGCTTTGGGTTTTGTTGTTTACTTCCTCTATAGCAGGAACAGAAGTAACTTAAACCAGGTTAAATAATTTCTTAAGAAAAAAGCACGGCCGGTAAGTATCCGTACTTTTTATTTCTATCCATGTCAGAACAAAAAGAACCGGCAGAATTAAAGCGTTCATTAGGCCTGATTGATGCGACGATGATCGTTGCCGGGTCAATGATCGGCTCAGGAATTTTCCTGGTGAGTTCCGATATGGCCCGTACTGTAGGTTCAGCGGGATATCTTCTTTTACTTTGGGTCATTACGGGCGTTATCACAGTGATGGTCGCATTAAGTTACGGAGAGCTTGCCGGGATGATGCCAAAGGCAGGCGGACAATTTGTTTACATTCACCGCGCTTTTGGAAATCTCACTTCTTTTTTATACGGCTGGACGGTTTTTACGGTGATACAAACGGGAGTAATTGCAGCTGTGGCTGTTGCATTTGCTAATTACACCGCCATCTTTTTTCCTACACTTAATACTGAAGTTTTCACCACCGGTAACTTTGTTATAACTAACAAACAGGTTTTAGCCATTATCAGTATTTTATGTCTTACCTATCTCAATAGCAGGGGAGTTCAAAATGGAAAGATCATTCAGCTTATTCTGACCTCTGCAAAATTATTTGGACTCTTTGCGTTGATTGTGCTTGGAATTGCGATCGGGTTACAGGGCGATACGCTCGCGGAAAATCTCAGGAATGCCTGGGATGCCTCTACTACAACTATGAATCCGGATGGTTCGGTTTCTGTAGTCCATTTAGCAGGTGCGGCATTGATCGGGGCAATGGCTTCAACTATTATCAATTCACTTTTTTCGGCAGATGCATGGAATAACGTAACCTTTATTGCCGGAGAGATCAAGGAACCGAAAAAAAATATTCCCCGCAGTCTGTTCCTGGGTACACTTATAGTTACGATCCTTTACTGCCTTACCAATATTGCTTATCTCTGTCTATTGCCTTTGAAAGGAACTCCGGATGCACCTGATGTGTATGGCCAGGGAATACAATTTGCTACCGATAACAGGATCGGTGCTGCCGCTGCTACGATGATATTCGGAAATACTGCCCTGTATATCATGGCGGGGTTGATTATGATTTCTACTTTTGGATGTAACAACGGAATTATCTTGGCAGGAGGCCGGGTGTATTATGCGATGGCTAAGGATAAACTATTCTTTCATCAGGCAGCAATTATCAATGAAAAAAATGTTCCCGCTATCGCGTTGTGGATGCAGTGTGCCTGGGCATGCGCACTTTGTCTCACCGGTACGTATAAGGACCTGGTCAGCTATGCTACTTTTGCCAGCATGATATTTTACATGGTTACCATTGTAGGGCTTTTTGTTTTACGGAAAAAAGAACCCGATGCTGAACGTCCTTACAAAGCTTTTGGCTATCCTTTTATTCCTGCTCTTTATATTCTTGTTGCACTGGCTATTTGCCTGATCCTTTGTATTTATGATACAAGGAACACCGGGTTCGGCCTGGTATGTGTTGTGCTTGGTATTCCTGTTTATTACCTGACTGTAGGACGTAGGCAAAAATAATTCCCGGATGGGGCTCAAAAGTGTTTTTCGTGAATATTTTACTTTTAACCGTAGAGAGCGGAACGGGGTTTTTGTTTTGCTTTCTATTATCCTGATTTTAATCCTGTACCTTTCTTTTTCCGATCTTTTCTTCTCTCATGGGAAAACAGATTTCTCAGAGTTTGATAAAGAGGTAGCCCGGTTTGAAGCTGAGTTGAATAACCGTAATGATGGGGTTTTATCAGAAACCAAAAATTATTTTACCCATGAAAATTTGCCTGATGAGAGCAGTGCGGAAAGATTTTTCTTTAACCCTAATAATTTACCGGAAGACGATTGGAAACGGCTGGGACTGTCTGACAAACAGATCAAAGTCATAAAAAACTACGAAAGCAAAGGGGGAGAGTTCAGAATTAAAGAAGATTTAGGGAAGATGTATTGCATCAGCCCTGCATTGTATTCCTCCCTGGAACAGTATATTCAAATTCCGGCTGTTACCGGAGTGTTAAATAGGCACGTTAAGGATTCTTCCCTGAGAGAAACAGCAAAAACAGGTGAAGAGATAGTTGAACTGAATTCTGCTGATACCATACAGCTTGACAAGCTTAAGGGAATCGGGACAGTTTTCGCAAAAAGAATTATAAGTTACCGGGAACTTTTGGGTGGTTTTGTTGCGAAGGAGCAGCTGTTAGATGTATACGGTTTTGATAAAATAAGATATGATGGACTCTCATCAGCTGTTTTTGTGGATGATTCCAAAGTGAAAAAAATCAATATCAATTCCGCAGCCTTTGAAGAATTGAAACAACATCCTTACATAAAACACAATCTTGCCAGCCTTATCCTGAATTACCGCAGACAGCACGGCAATTATAACTCTGTTGAAGATATTAAGCAGCTGGATCTGATGAATGAAAAACTCTTTGCTAAAATTTCTCCCTATTTAACCATACAATGAATATAGAAAAAAGGATAAAATCCATTATTCGCGACGTTCCTGATTTTCCGAAGAAGGGAATTATTTTTAAGGATATTACAACTATTCTGAAGGATCCTGCATTGTGCTCTGAAATTACCGATGCATTCATTGAGAGGCTAAAAGAGACCCGGATAGATGCCATTGTATGTACCGAAAGCCGGGGATTTTTTTTCGGAATGCTGATCGCCAATAGAATGCAGCTTCCGTTCATTCCGCTCCGTAAACCGGGAAAATTGCCCTACAAGACCGTTTCCTGTGAGTACGACCTTGAATACGGAACTGCCACGGTCGAAATGCATATAGACGCTCTTGAAAAAGATTGGAATGTATTGGTGCACGATGATTTACTTGCAACCGGAGGAACCGCTGAAGCTTCAGCCAAATTAATTGAGGGACAAAAAGCGCGTGTTGCCGGTTTCGCTTTTTTGCTGGAACTGGATTTCTTAAGTGGTCGAAAAAAACTGGAAACGTATTCACGGAATATTATTAGCTTAGTGAAGTATTAACCCTGAAACAATCAAAATGTCACACGCAGATACATTGTCGAAATCAGCCATGCAGTTTTCACTCAGTGAAAATCAGAATATGATCGCTGATATGATCCGGAAATTTGGAGAGGAGCATATAAAGCCATATATGATGGATTGGGATGAAACCCAGAAATTCCCTGTTGAATGCTTCAAAAAATTAGGTGAGCTTGGACTGATGGGAGTTTTAGTGCCTGCCGAATACGGAGGGGCAGGTTTTGGATACATGGAGTATGTAACCGTTATCACGGAGATTTCTAAAATCGATGGCTCCATCGGACTTTCACTGGCCGCGCATAACTCTCTTTGTACAGGCCATATTTTGCAATTCGGCAATGAGGAGCAGAAGAAGAAATATTTACCCAAGCTTGCCAGCGCGGACTGGATTGGTGCCTGGGGACTTACGGAAGTAAACACGGGTTCCGATGCAGGCGGAATGCTTACCACCGCGGTGAAGGACGGAGATTATTATGTGATCAATGGTTCAAAGAATTTCATTACGCACGGTGTCAGCGGAAACGTTGCGGTGGTTATTGCCCGTACCGGGGAGAAGGGCGATTCACACGGTATGACTTCCTTTATTATTGAAAAAGGAACCAAGGGATTTTCGGGAGGGAGAAAAGAAAACAAGCTGGGTATGCGTGCATCGGAAACCACTGAACTTATTTTTGAAAATTGCAGGGTGCATAAAAGTCAGGTGATGGGCAAGGAAGGAGATGGATTTGTTCAGTCCCTCAAAGTATTGGATGGAGGAAGGATTTCCATTGCATCCCTCGCACTGGGTATGGCAAAAGGAGCGTTGGAAGCGTCGGTTAAATATTCAAAGGAGCGTGAACAATTTGGAAAGCCCATTTCGGAGTTTCAGGCCATTGCGTTTAAGCTGGCAGATATGGCAACCCAGATTGAAGCAGCCGAGCTGCTCATTTTCCAGGCAGCAGATATCAAGAACAGGGGAGAAAAAGTGACAAAACTTTCGGCAATGGCAAAATACTATGCTTCTGAAATATGTGTAAAAGTGGCAAATGAAGCGGTACAGATATTTGGCGGATACGGATATACGAAGGATTTTCCGGTTGAGAAATACTATCGGGATTCCAAGCTCTGTACAATAGGAGAAGGTACTTCTGAGATCCAGAAGCTTGTCATTGCCCGTGAAATCTTAAAATAGAAATATACAATCAGCAAACCAAAACCGATCATGAAAACAAAAAACATCATTTTAGCAGGATTCTTTCTTATGTTTATGGCAATCCTGATGTCCTGTGGCACCTCCGTTGATATTGCTAAAAGGCAATTCAACAATGGTTATTATGTGCATATTAATACACAGAAACATTCAGCTCCAGCAGTAGTTACTTCAAAAGAAGAGCTGCCTGTACGGGTTGAGAATAATAAGAATTTAGTTTCTTTAGACGCGGCGCAGGCGGACATCGTGATTTCTTCAAAGGAAGAAGTGGTATTTAATGAGAATTCACTTTCCGCTTCAGTGGAAACCAAACATCCGGCTTTGATCAGCAGAAAGGTGGAGGACGCTGTTGTTTTAGAAAAGGTTGTTAGCATAGAGAACAATCAGTTGGAATCTCCAAAGCGTACGTATTTTTCAAAAAGAATAGACCGGATTTCAAGCCGGTTTACGCTGGGAGGTGATGCGCCCACTATCGTTCTTATTCTATTGTGTCTCTTCCTGCCCTTTATAGCTGTTGGGATAGTGGATGATTGGGGAACCCGGTTTTTGATAAGCTTGCTTTTGACTCTTTTATTCTGGATTCCCGGGGTCATTTACGCATTCATTGTCTGCTTTGCATAGTACATGGCTTTATAAAAAAGAAAACCTTGGGCAGTCTTGCCTGAGGTTTTTTTATTTTATCCTCCGGGTGATTTTTGTTGATATTACAGGTTCCCTCCTTCTGATATCCCGGTTATATAAAGGAACTGAAATGCCGGAATCGATTTAACTATGGAAATTTTAAAAGGGAAAGCATTTTTATGCAATCTTTAATAAGTTCGTTTTTGCAATTTTTCATCCAGCAGGCGGAAAGTATGGAGCGCTGCGGTATGTCTGACAATTCAATAAACTTTACCTTTTCCGTTGCAATTTTTCTGTAAAAGGAGGGGAGTAGGGAGATACCTAAATTATTTTCAACCAATTTTAAGATGGTGCTTGCATGAGCCGATTCATGCAGGATGATCGGCTTAAACCCGGCATCGTGAAAAATGGACAGGATATGCGAATGGTATTCTTCTCCGTTTTTTTTAGGAGGGAGGATGAACCGTTCGTTTTTCAATTGTTCCAGCGAAGTGATTTTTTTATTTGCCAGCCAATGCGAGGAAGGAAATACCAGTGAAAAGGTTTGTCTGGTTATTACTTTCTGCATGATGTTCTTTCCGGTGGTGGTGTTCCGGATGAAACAGATATCCAGTTCTCCGTTTTGTAACTGTTCCACCTGCTGTGCGGAACTTTCTTCCGAAAGATATACCTGCGCATTTGGGAATTTTTTATTTATAGAAGCTACCAGCTCAGGAACAACCTTGTAGGCCGCTGATCCAACATACCCGATACGGATCTCTCCGGACAAACCAGCGGCGATCAGTTTTGCTTTTTGCCGGGTTTCTTCCAGATTATTAAATAATAATTCTGCTTCTTTTTTAAAATATTCTCCTGCTGTTGTAAGGTGTACGTTCCTTTTATCCCGGTCAAATAATGGGAATCCCAATTCCTTTTCAAGGTCTTTTATCTGCCGGCTAAGCGCAGGCTGTACAATGTACAGTTTCTCAGCTGCTTTACTAAAATGCAGCTCCTGTGCCAGCGTTAGGAAATAACGTAAATGTCTCAGTTCCATTAATCATTATTAAGTATAATAATAAGCTAAAATAGGATTTTTATTTATTAGTTGATTCTTTCAGACTTGATTGTTTGAAAAACTGCGGTTTATTGCTTAAATCGCAGTTTTTGCGGGTAGTTTTCACGAACGGGCCTTGTACGCTTTACGCAAAATACTATTTCAGAAATACCGAACAGGAATGTGTTTCTAAATTGCCAGCACTTCCATCATTCTTACCAGGTCCGGATGCAGTTCGTTAATATGTTTTACGGCATTTTTGAAAGGCGTGAAAGCAATTTTATTGTCGATGATACCGATCATAACATTTTTCTTCCCGGCAATAAGCGCTTCGACAGCCGAAAAGCCGATGCGTGATGAATTTACCCTGTCCATGCAGGTAGGGTTTCCTCCTCGCTGAATATGGCCCAGTACAGACACACGGATATCGTAAAACGGAAGGGCCTTCTTCACTTCTTCCGCAATTTTAAACACACTGCCCGTTCCTCCCTGTTCGGACACAATTATAATTTTAGATGCTTTGTCCTTTCTCCCCTCCTGCAGATGCCTGAGGAGTTTTTCCATGTCTGTTTTAGCTTCGGAAATAAGAATCGCTTCTGCACCTGCACCAATTCCGCTCCGCAGCGCAATAAGTCCGGCATCTCTTCCCATTACCTCTACAAAAAACAAGCGGTCGTGGCTTTCCGCAGTGTCCCGTATTTTGTCAACCGCCTCCACAACCGTGTTGATCGCTGTATCGTACCCGATTGTGAAATCTGTTCCGATCAGGTCGTTGTCAATTGTGCCTGGACAGCCGACCAGGGGTATCTGGCAGATCGTACTGAATTCCTGAGCGCCTTTGAAAGTTCCGTCGCCACCAATCGCAATCACTCCTTCCACATTGTGCTTCTCCAGGTTTTCTTTAGCTTTTTTCATTCCTTCTTTGGTCATGAACTCAGCACTCCTCGCTGTCTTCAGAACAGTTCCGCCGCGCTGAATTATACCGGAAACGGATTTTGTGCTCATGGCAATAAATTCATCCTTTATCATTCCATCGTACCCATGCAGGATTCCGCTTATTTCCAGTTTGTGAAACAGTGCCGTACGCACAACCGCACGTATACAGGCATTCATACCGGGTGCGTCGCCTCCCGAGGTAAATACTGCGATCTTTTTCATTTTTTCAAAAGTGGTTTGAATTATGGATGCTAATATACGCAGGAATGATAATGCTACTGTTAAATGGATATATTCTAACTTTGTTTCAATAACTATTTTAATACGCTATTGCAATGAAAACTAAAATGGTATCCCTTTTATTTTTATTCTCATCTTTTCTGGCAGTTGCCCAAACCAAAATAAACGGTATCAGTTTTCCGGACACCTATGTGGCTGGAAAGGATAAATTGATCCTGAATGGTGGTGGCACCCGGGAAAAATACTGGATGGATATGTATGTAGCCGGGTTGTATCTTACGGCCAAAAACAAAGATGCTTCCGCCATTGTTTCTGCCAATTCTTCCGCAGCGATCAAAATCAGTATTGTATCCGGCCTTATTACCAGCTCTAAGATGATAGAGGCGGTAGAAGAGGGGTTTAAAAAGTCTACTGGCAACAATACGACTCCTTACAAGGAAAAGATCGGGAAATTTGAGAATGCTTTTAATGAGGAGATCAAGAAGGGGGATGTATTTGACATTGTTTATTCCGGAGAAAAAACCTGTATCTATAAAAACAGTGTACTGAAAGCCGAAATAGACGGATTGGATTTTAAGAAAGCGGTGTTCGGCATATGGCTAGGAAATGATCCTGCAGACACTGATTTGAAAGCAGGTATGCTGGGAACAGGGAATTAAAATGCCCTGCTCACTCCCACGACCCACCTGAATTTTATATAATCGGTTTCAACCGCCGGAATTCTGTTCAGGAACACAGGCATGTCAAAGCGGATGGTAAGAGGCTCAACTTTTTGAAGAGGTCCCCACTTTTTGATAGTAAGCGCAGTGCCGACTCCCGCATCTGCACGGAAATCAGCAAGCTTCAGAGATTGGTTGGGTGTGTTGTAATTGATTACACCGATATCCCCGAATAAATAAGTGTTTAGTTTGAAAGTATTCTTTACCCATTGGATAACGGCATTGGGATCGGAGATGCGTATAAATCTGAACAGCTGGTCAAACTCCAGTTCGGAATTGAACGCTGCGCCGGATGTTCCTCGGTAGGTATAATGGAGATTCCCCTTAGCATCTTCCTGCGGTGCCAGGTATCCGGCGTATCCCCTGAGGTTCAGGCCACCACCTATCTGGAAATTATTCACACCTGCCCCGTAACCCATCCATGCGGAAGGAAAAAATCCAGCCGAGCGGGTGAATTTATTTTCCATAAGATCTTCCGGATTTGTACCTGCAAGATACAGTGCGGATTCTTTCGGAGTATTTTTGCCCGTTCCATACTGAATAAAAGTCCGGGTATTTAAACCGATCCTGCCAAAGCGGTTTTTGTTTATTACTGTCAGACGCAGATTAGCATAATCATAATCGCTCATCAGGGTAGACGATCGCAGATCCAAATTTATCTTTCCCGTGCCATGCCTGTAGGTGTAATTGTGTTCGTAACCAAGATTAACTGTGTTATTCAGCCATCCTGCATCCCACGACTCTTTGTACAGGAGATAATTAAGATCATTCCTGGTTTGCCGGATCATTGATTTGAAATACGTGTATACTTTGTTCGCGTTTGTTTTGTCGTGTTTCTCAAACCCGGCGAGGTAATAATTCAGCCCGTCAAGATATCTTGCAGAGAAATTTACAGACGAATTCTTAATAAAGCGATCGGTGGCTGTTTTGTAGTTAAAGCGGAAAGATAGATTGTTAAAACCATTCTTACTGATGGCAGTATCAAATTTTCCCTGTCCAAATCCCGAGTTTATCCATAGGTTCGCGTCAAAAATATCATAGTAGTTTACAAAATTGCCGTTGAGATGGATGGCGGCTTTTATTCCATCATAGCTGTTGTACCAGATATCCGGCCGGGAGAAGAGCTCATAGTGAGTCCAATCTGAAGGGTTCGCAATTTTGGAATCAAAAAAATAATTTATTTCGGACGGATACCGGTTATCGCGCATATTGATATCTGCAAGGCGCTGGGTAGGATCAATTAAAACCTTTTTAACTCCTGCAGGGATCTTTACGTTAGCTTCGTAGATAGGTTGAATTTTATCCCAACCGAACCATTTAGGAAGAACCGTAGCATCGGTTTTTTTTACAAACCAGGTGTTGGGAATATAAAACTTGTGTGCAGAGTCCTGCTTGTCAATAACGGTGAAATCGAGAGGCATCTGCATCTGGCCCTTCCTTTCAAACCGGATCGTATATAGCCCGGGAATCCGTTGTTCTTTTACAGATTTGATTTTATAGTCAGCTGTCTTGGATGTCTCCAGCCATTCGTCAAAGAACCAATTCAGGTCTACATGAGTATATCCGATAATTGAGTTGCGAAAATCTTCCGGGTAAGGATGCGCCACTTTCCATTGATCAAAATAATGCTGCAGGGATTTCAGGAATAAATCATTTCCCAAAACATACTGCAGGTTGTAAAGCATGACAGCAGGTTTGAAATACACCTGCCTGTAGCCTCCTCCATGCCTCAGGGCAGTGTTAAAATCATTCGAGTGTTTATTGATATTGATTTCTTCTCCTCGAATGGCATCCAGCATATAGGCGGAGTATACTTCGCTGTTTCGCACATAATCCGGTTGCGTGAATTGTCTCACATATTTTGAATTCGGTTTCGGGCCTATTCTTTCTTTTCCGTCAATTTTTTCGTAACACCAGTTGGTCAGAAATTGTGCAAAGCCTTCGTCCATAGAGGCCCGGTAAGTCTCGTTTGTGCCAACCATTCCGAAAAACCAATTATGACCTACTTCGTGCGCAAGCAGATCACGAAAACCCGGATCCCAGCCTCCGTCCAGTGTAAGCATCGGATATTCCATTCCATCTTTTGCATCGGCTACCACTATTTTAGGATAGATATACATGCCGATATCCTCGGAATAGGTTTGAATAACTTTGGATGTATAGGATGCAGCATTCTGCCAGCGGGAAGCCACGGGTTCCTGGGCAAGCGCAATAATTTTTATTCCGTTTCCTGTATAACCGGAAGGCTTGCATATAGCTTCGCCGATACGATAAGTAGGGTCAGCGGTAAACGCAAAGTCGTGCACATTCACCGCATGGTATTTCCATGTTTTGCGGGATTGTTCAGAGCTATCGTAAGGAATGATTATGGAAGGAGCGGAGAACATGGGTTTGTCTTTGAAGTTCCCAATGTCTAATTTTTTGCGAAGCTCATCCGGCAGTACTTCATTTTCATTGACAAGCTCACCAGTTGCTTCCACAACGAAATTGTTAGCAAAGCTCAGCTCCACGTCGTAGGTTCCGAAATCCCCGTAAAATTCTTTTTCAAGGTGCTGATCCGTTTCCCATCCGAATTTCCGGTCATATACTGCAATGCGCGGGTACCAATGAACGCCGTCAAAATGTTTGTTTCCGAACACCTTGAAGGTCTTCATTCTCCGGCGCTGCGATCCCGTGTCAAAATAGGAGTTGAATGAAATGCTGAAAGAGACCGAGTCATTCGGCAGGAGCGGTTTGTTTAAATGAACTTTTACAAGTGTATTGTCGTGTTCCTGGACAAGCGGAGCTCCATTGGATGTTAGTTGAAGTATTTCTGTGTTTTTTTTCTGAGCTTCGTATTTCCCGTATTTGGGGATTACTCCGTTTGCACGGGTCATCTGATCAAAGTAAGAGCCGGGCTGAAAAGCATTTTGATACAGGTGGAAGTAAACAAATAAGAGTGTATCCGGCGAGTTGTTATAGTAGGTAAGCTCTTCTGTTGCCGAAATAACATCTGTCTTTTCATTTACATGAGCTTTGATCTTATAATGTACGTCCTGCTGCCAGTATCCTGCAAAAGGAGGTCGGTTTTTCCAATAATGAGGATTGGAGGAGGAGCGGTAATTTTGAGAAAAGACAGGAAGAATGAATGATAAAAAATAAAAAATGAAAAGGAAGGTTTTTTTCTGCATGGGTCTTAGTAATTGCCGCTAAGTTAGATAATCCGTGTTATTTATGATGAATGAATGTGAGGTATGCCTTTGGTTTATTTTTGATTTGTGTAAGAACTCCTTTTTCTTACTTTTGGTTTCGCGAAATCCACCCTTATGAAAGAAGTATTTTTTTTCTTATTCTACTCAGGCGCTTTCCATCTACGCTTTCTGTTTCTGTTCCTGATGTTAAGCGGGCAATCTTATATTTTTAAGACATCCGCACAAACGATCACCCCGGAACAGATTGCGGATATTCGAAGTGTAACTGAAGTTTCAGTTTCTCCTGGTGGCAGTGAGATCGCTTATATTCTGCGCGTGCCTGGGGGAGATGTATCCGGAATGCAAAAATCGGTTTTGATGACCGTGCCGAAAGCAGGCGGAACGCCCCGTTTAATTCTTGATAAAATATACAGCCCTGCTTCTATTTCCTGGAGCAAGGATGGGAAAAATATATATTGCCTGATAAAGGATACGGTTCAAAAAGTCACCCAGCTGAATATGGTACAGCTGGTGAATAAAGAGGTGGATGCTATTACTTCCGGAAGCAATTCAGTAAATCACTATTCATTTTCGCCGGATGAAAAATTACTTGCCCTTGTATATACCGATCCGGCAACGGATAAGGAAAAAGCAGATGATAAAAAGAAACGTGACTGGGAGGTAAAGGGAGAGAACCCGAAATACGACCGTCTTTATATTACCGACGCTACAGCCAGCTATACTCCCAAAGAGATAAGTACCAAGACCCTGAATGTGATTGATTTTATCTGGTCACCGGACAGTAAGACGATCTATTTCAAGGCAACGGATAACCCCAGTATTGACTGGACCTATATGTACCAGAAGATATATAAGGTAAAAGCCGAGGGAGGAGCACCGGAGGTAGTTACGGAAACTGCCGGTAAACTCGGGAATATGGATATTTCCCCGGATGGCAAGCAGCTTGCTTTTTGTTCTGCTGCAGATATTTCAGACCCGCTGGCCCAAAGCATCTTTGTTGTTCCGGTTACGGGTGGTATTGCTAAGAATCTTACGGATAAATACGAAGGATCCATTGTAGAGGTGAAATGGATCAAGCCTTCGTTAATGATTGCGCTGACGGCAGAAGGGTGTTACTCCGCACTGAGAAAAGTAGATCTTAAAACAGGGAAGATGACCTCGGTTTACAGCAAAGGTGCAATTATCCGCGCCATGAGCCTGGATATAAAATCAGGCACGATGGCATTTGCTGCTTCCACCCCTCAAAATCCGGGTGAGGTGTATTCGGGCACCACAGAAGGAGGACTTACCAAGAGAACCGACAGCAATCCCGAACTGAAGAACGTGAAGCTTACAAAGCAGGAGGTTTTTTTATGGACCTCTGCGGATGGTTTAAAGATAGAAGGTATTCTGACTTATCCTAAAGATTACCGTTCCGGAACAAAATATCCGTTACTCCTCCAGATACATGGCGGACCGGAAGGAGTTTCCTCCAACGGATGGAATACAAATCCCTTGTACCCGGTGCAGTTGTATGCAGCCAATGGATTTTTTGTGCTTGAGCCCAATTACCGCGGAAGCCAGGGGAGAGGAGTGAGTTTTGCAAAAGGTGATCATAAAGATTTAGGCGGAAAGGAGTTTGACGACATACTTGCCGGAATTGATCTTTTGGTTAGCAAAGGAATGGTTGACAATGATAAAGTGGGTGCGGGAGGATTTTCGTACGGCGGTTATCTATCTGCGTGGGCAAGTACAAAGCACAGTGCGCGTTTCAAAGCCTCCATGATGGGAGCCGGTATCAGTAACTGGATTTCTTTTAATGGAACGACTGATATCGTTCATGAAATGTCACTGGTGCATTGGAATGTATGGTGGAACGACAGCATGCAACTTGTTTGGGACCGTTCACCGCTTGCACACATTAACAATGCAAAAACACCGATGCTCATCGTACATGGTGCAGCAGATTTGCGCGTACCGGTTTCTCAGGGCGAAGAAATGTACAATGCACTCAGGCTAAGAAAAGTTCCGGCTCAAATGGTGGTGTATAAACGTCAGCCTCACGGTATTCTTGAACGCGAAGCCAGGATTGATTTTATGAACCGTACAGCAGACTGGTTCAAGGAATATATTAAATAGAGGAGGTCGGGAGGGGATTTGAACCACTGTATGAGCTTTTGCAGAGCTCTGCCTAACCACTCGGCCACCCGACCATTACAAGCCACACATCCAGGGATGTGTATTTATCAGGAAGCAAATTTATAATATATTCGAATGGTACCTGCGGAATCTCCTGAAAATCAGGTGCACATGAGAATATTCATTCTCTTCTTCCCTTCTGCAGTTAATATCTAACCGGTGTGATTAGTCTGATTTAAACCGGATTCGGAGTAATCAAAACTCTTTTACATTTGTTCTGTTTGTAAATATCATAAGTTTTGTTTTTTTATTTTATTGTCAGATGATAAATCAAACACAGGATAATGCTGATAAAAAAGAAGCAAGATTAGGTCTCTTGAATCTGCTTGTACTTATTTTATCCATATACGTATTTGGCGCAATGGCTATCAGCACTTTTTGCAAATTACCCGAAGAAATATTAAAAATACTTGATCTGTTAGATAATGGTATATGTGTTGTATTCTTTCTGGATTTTTGTGTTCGCCTTTACAGATCGGATAATAAGCTGAAATTTATGCGCTGGGGATGGATTGATTTAATATCAAGCATTCCCGCCGTGGATTGTTTACGTGTGGGAAGAGTGTTTCGTTTAATCCGGTTGTTCCGCATTATCCGGGCATTTCGTTCCATTAAGTCTTTGCTGGACGATCTTTTTCACAGTAAAACCAAAGGGGCATTCGGAACTGGTTTTATCATCGCCATTCTTCTTGTAATGTTTTCGTCCATTGCAATTTTACAAGTGGAAGATGATCCCGAAAGCAATATTGTAACTGCAGAAGATGCGATCTGGTGGTCGTATGTTACCATCACAACGATTGGCTACGGTGATTTGTATCCCGTAACCACGGAAGGCCGTATAATTGCAGCAATTCTGATGACCGGAGGGCTTGGACTTTTTGGAACGTTTACAGGCTTTGTTGCTTCCTGGTTTTCAATGGGTAAAAAAAAGGAAGAGAATGAAGAATCATAGTTGAATTTTACGATATATGGAATCTTTACAGCACTTACTTGTCCTTGATCCAGCGGAAATCCGGGTGCTCGGATCGCTGATGGAAAAAAGTAAAACCACTCCGGAATATTACCCTATAACGTTGAATGCCCTTACCCTGGCATGCAACCAGAAATCATCGCGCAAGCCTATCGTGCAGTATGACGAGGCAACCGTGATCGCGGCTATAAACAGCTTGACAAAAAAGGGCCTTGTTTCAACAGCTACGGGCGGAGGAAGCCGTGTTGTAAAATACAAACACAATTTTATACTTGTATATTCTATTACTCCGGCTGATCTGGCAGTCTTATGCCTGCTCTTTTTAAGAGGACCTCTGACGCCGGGTGAAATAAATTCGAACTCCGGCAGGTTATACGAGTTTAGCTCCCTCGAAGAGGTGCTGCAGGTACTGGAAAAATTGAAACAGGGTGATGCACCCTTTGTGACGCAGTTGCCAAGACTTCCGGGTCAGAAGGAACAGCGTTTCAGACACCTGTTCAGTCCGGCTCAGTCATCCGATGAGGAAACGCCTGCCGAAAATCCGGACGGAATGTTTGAAGCCAGGCTGGAAGCGGTAGAAAAAGAACTGGCGGAATTAAAATCTTCCGTTGAAAAGCTTTTGAAAGAGTGGACCGGATGATACTAAGTTCATTAATAATTAAGACTAGCCAGACCCAGTGTTTCATAGGCCGGTTATAATCCCTTTCCGGATTTGAATTTCTATAAGCCGGTGCTGTTTCCATTTTTCAGGTTTTAAAATCAGGTAGTACTACTCGGTTCTATGCCATCCGATTGCTATTAATTTGTGTCGTGGATGAAAAATTTCGGTTCGAAAAAACTGGAAATGTTATTGTGATCCATAGCTATAAATGCAAAAAACCATTGTAGTGACATTTGTTAAATGCAGTTGGTTATAAAAATGATACAGTTGGTTGCAGAAATATATCGTTTAGTTAAATGGTGCTTGACAAAATATTTTTTCCAGTTAAATTCGTACGAATATTATCTCACATCCATCTTTAAATTCTCAAAAAGCACGTAGATGTCTCCTGTCAATCGGAGAACAGAACCAGAACCAATTAGTAATCACCCCATAATTTAAGCCTTAACACATTCATGAAAAAAACAATCTTCTATTTTTCAGCGCTCGTTTTCATTACAGCCCTGACTTTTTGCAATAATCCCGGAACACAAACAAACACCGTGGCACAGGTTTCTGAAAACACGGGCAGTGTACCTTTTAAAGCGGTTCCAATGCCGGACCCGGGCATTCCGGGATATAATTTTCCGGAGCCGGAGGTAACCATTAACGGATGGATCCAGAAGAACGATACAGCAAACATGTACCTGCATTCCTGGGGAATATGGACTTCGCTTACCATGAACTCGGGAGAAAAATACAACGGGGAAGACCTGCGGGTATTCGAAACATGGTTTACCCCGGATGATATTACCGCAGCCATAGAGAAAAAAAATGCAAGTGCCGGACAGCAGCCCGAAGCCGTGTCCGTAAGAGGACGCGGAAAATTAAAACGCCCGAATCAGGCACTGCACGCCATCGCAAGCTTGCGGAAACTGATGAAAGGAATTCCGGTGGAGGATTCCAGCCGCATCCTGGGATTTGTAAAGTACGATCCTTCCGCTGCGCAATTTACCATTGATAATACGCTTTATGATTCAACAACTTTGCAGACCATGCTCAATCAGGGAAAAACGGATATTCCGGATTTCCCGAACACATCGGTGACAACAAAACCTGTTTTTAATATCATCACCCAAAATGACCTAAAAGAAAACGGAGGGTATTACCGGCTCAAGGTATGGTCAGGTCCCCCGGCCCAACCTATTGCATATCCCGATAATTTGTGGCCCGGTTGTGTGTATGTGGATGTGAACAACCAGGGAGTGGGTAACGGAAGCATAGACATGCGATGCAAAGGCCGTACTCCGCAAAACACGTACAACGTAAACGATTTTATTAATTTCAAATTGACACAGGAAGATGCAGCAGCAGTTCAGAGGAATCTGGGTATTTCTGCAAGTGAAGGCGATATTGCCATCCTGGTAGCTATGCACGTTACTTCGCGTGAGATCAAGCGCTGGACCTGGCAGTCTTACTGGTGGGCACCCGATGCAGATAACCCGCCGCTTCCAAGTTCAGGAGCCATTGCTAACAGCAGGCCGCAGCAGCTTCAGGGTGCACCCAGGCATTATGCCATGACTGTAGCGTATACGTTTATTGAGCCGGATCAGCCTTATGCCGGAGGCAATAATGTCGGTACATCTATCTATGCATTTAATCCTTACCTGGAAGCTGGGTTTGGGACAAGTACCTTTTATGAAATAGCCAAAGTGCAAACCAACGGAAAGACAGTGGTCAATAATGTAGGGGTGCGTACAAATTGCATGAGCTGTCATGCCCTGGCAAATTTTAATCCCGGTAATGCGGTACCCACAGGACCCGGTTATATAGGCAATACCTACATTGACATGGAAGGCGCACGTTTTAAAGGAGTGCTCAAGCTGGATTTTCTCTGGTCCATACAGGGAAACATCATTGAAGACAGCACTGCCACAGCTTCAAAAAAATAACATGCTGTTTAAAATACATGTACAATCAATTTCATTTAACACTTAACCCGGATGAAAAATTTGAGATCAAGTAAAAAAGGTATCCATGGTTTATCGTCAACGCTGCTTTTAGCGATAGCTTGTACAGGCATGCCTGCAGAAGCGTTGTCACAGAATTTTAAACAGAAACTTTTTATTCCGGATACACTTTCTACTTACGATCACGATACTATCCATTTAACAGCTCAGGAAACCCAAAAGGTTTTTTTTCCGGGAGCCACTACTTCGGTTATTCCCGGCTTTCCTGCTTTTGCCGGCGATACTTTGCCCGTGAACACATTCAGCTATACCAATCCTACCATCACTAATCCCGGGATCCTGGGCCCGACACTGATCTGGTGGAATGGAGATTCTGTTACCATGGCCGTTGAGAATATGCTGATGGATACCACCACCACACATTGGCACGGAGCGCATGTGGCTCCGCATAACGACGGAGGCCCGCACCAGGTCATTCCGCCCAATACCACCTGGTATCCATCGTTTAAGATCCGGGACAGCGCATGCACCATGTGGTATCATCCGCATTTGCACATGATGACGGAGATGCAGGTAAATATGGGAATGGCCGGCATAATCATCATCAAAGAAGCAGATGATCCTTTGGCAAATCAATTGCCGCATACGTACGGAGTGGATGAGTTTCCCATTGTTCTCCAGGATAAATTTTTTAAGCAATGTCCCGGTGCGAACCCCCAGGATTCGATCAGCACCACCTGCTCGATGGGAACTACTTTTTTGGTGAACGGGACCTGGGAACCATACCTGGACGTTCCTGCCCAGAACAACCGGTTCAGGATCCTGAACGGCAGCAGTGAACGGTCCTATTGCCTTTTTCTCCGTGACTCTACCAGCCACGAATGGCTGCCATTTAATGTGATCGCATCCGATGCCGGGTACCTTGATAAGCCTTACAAGATGGGAACTCCTCCCGTCAACGCGGGTACGCTGGATTCTTTATTAATGATGATGCCCGGTGAGCGGTACGAGATCGTATTCGATGCCACTTCGCGCCAGGGCCATGCGGTCTACCTGATGAATATGCGGAATTACATGACAGGCAATCCGCAGATGGTATCTTTTGCCGGCGGGCCGAACCTCAACGATCCGGGCTGTTATGCAAATTTAATTTCTGCCGGAGGCATGCTTCCTTCGTTAGGATTTGATTCCACCGCACTGGTACTCATGAAAATCAATGTCGGGCCGGCCAATGCTAATCCCGGAACGGTGCCGGCAGTACTCCAGCCTTACGATATTCCTAATTCCGCCCAGGCTGCTGTGACCCGGGAAAAGCACCTGTATCTGTATAACTCTAATCCTAACGCTCCGCCTTTTTCTATCGATAATATCAATTTTGACATGGACGTTATCAATGATACCGTGTATCTCAATGACATTGAAGTCTGGAATGTAACCAACGTAAGCACGGTGGCACACCCTTTCCACATGCATGACATTCATTTTTTTATTAAGTCGATTAACGGGCTGGCAGCCAACGTGCCGCCTTACATGAAGGGACCGAAGGATGTTGCACCCGTAACCGACGGATCCGTACTGGGATTTGTAACCCAGTTTAAAGATTTTGCCACACCTCCTTTACCTGAAAATTGCTACATGTACCACTGCCATATCCTGGCTCATGAAGACGGCGGAATGATGCACCAGTTTGTAGTAACACCACGTACTATAGCGGGTGTGGATGATCCGGAATATAATTCGGACTGGAAAGTGTTTCCTAACCCCGCACATGATAATTTGTGGATAGAAACAGAGGATAAAAGCAGCGGCATTCTTCGGATGTTTGACAGAGTAGGAGCTTTGGTAAAAGAATGGGACCTGCGAAAAACGAGCAACAAAAATGTACTGGATATTTCAGATCTCCGGAGCGGTTTGTATTTACTGAAATTTGAAAGCCAGGAGAGCGTTTTGATAAAACGGATTTCGGTACTGCACTGACGTGTCTGGCCACTCTTAATTATTGCCCGGGATGAATAAAACCACCCTGACTTATATATTTGTTTTTCTGCAATTTAGATACTACCTTCGACGCTTAATAATTTAAAATTATAGTATGAAAAGAGCTGTACTTTTTTTAGCGGTTACTTCAGGTGCAATGGTGAGCGCGCTGGGCCAGAATCTTAATCTTAAACTGGAAGCCAATTTATCCTACGGATCGGAGTCTCTTTCAAATATCTGGTCCTGGAAAGATCCCCAGGATGGAAAGGAATATGCCTTGGTGGGTGCCGCAGACGGTATGTCGGTGGTGGATGTTTCCACTCCTTCCGCTCCAAAAAAAATTGTGCAGATACCGGGCCCCAATAGTACCTGGCGCGAAATAAGAACCAATGGAAACTATGCCTATATCACTACGGAGGGAGGAGGAGGGCTGCAAATTGTGGATCTTACAAACCTCCCCGCAACTAACCTGACTACAAAAACCTGGGCTCCCACTATCTCCGGTAAGGTTTTATCATCCATTCATGCTCTGCAAATTGATAATGGGAAAATATATCTGTACGGTAGTCAGATAAGTAAAAAGGGAGCAATTATAGCCGATATTGCCACAGATCCTATGGCTCCGAAATTTCTGGGGCTGTACGATGAGCGCTATGTTCACGACGGATATGTGCGCAACGATACCATGTATTCCGGGCATATTTACGAAGGAGATTTTGCGGTAGTGGATGCGAGGAATCCTGCTTCTCCCAAAGTCCTGGCTACGGTTAAAACACCTACAGAATTTACGCATAACACCTGGCTTTCCACCAACAGCAAATATTGTTTCACTACAGATGAAAATGCCGATTCTTTCCTGGGAGCTTTTGATGTTTCCGACATTAATAATATTACAGAAGTTGACCGGGTACAGCCAAGCCCCGGAAGCGGAGCAGTGGTGCACAATACCTATATTATTCAGAAGCAAGGTGTGGATTTTGCGGTTACTTCCTGGTACCGCGAAGGGGTGATCATCTGCGATGTAAGCCGTCCATGGAACATGGTGCAGGTAGGTAATTACGATACATCACCTACGGGTTCCGCTTCAGGAATGAATAATAATTGGGGAGTTGACCCTTTTCTCCCTTCCGGAATAGTTTTGGCTTCTGACATGCAGAACGGATTATTTGTTTTTACTCCTACGTATGTGAGAGCCTGTTTCCTGGAGGGAGTCGTCAAGGATTGTGGGACGGGATTGCCGCTTTCCGGGGTGAAAGTGGAAATTAAAAATCCTCCCAAGCAAAATATAAGTTCCGCTACAGACCTGACGGATGCGCAAGGGAAATACGGAGTGGGTGTATTGCCTGCTGCAACTTATTCCCTGGTGGTTTCTAAAACCGGTTATACTTCCCAGACATTTACGGTTTCTCTCAGCAGCGGAAATGTAACACCGCTGGATGTAAATCTTTGCGTCATACAAGGAGTGGAGGATTTTGAAAAATTAAGTAAAAATGTTTCGGTGTTTCCAGGCCCTTTTCATACTTCAGCCACCTTGAAATTGTTACAGCATACTCCCAGGCCGGTGCTGCTGAACATTTATGATGTATACGGAAGGAAAGTGAGAACTGAAAAGTTCCAGCAAAGCCTGAAACTGGACCGCGAAAATCTTTCTGATGGAATTTATTTTTACAACATCACAGACGAAGAAAATATAATAGCCCTTGGAAAGTTTGTGATTGACTGATTTTACCCCCGCAACTAAGACGAAACGTCCTTTCCTCCTCATAGGGAGAAAGGACGTTTTTTATCCTGTCTGCTCCCAAAAAAGTAATAGGAGCAACGGGCTTTATTCCCCGTATTTTACTTCCTGTTCATTCGCTGTTGATAACATAATTATTAAATTTTGACTTTTCTGTTCCCAAAACAAAGTTGGCGGATTTGTACTTTGCTATTGGCTACTATATAATGTATCTTCATTCCCGGTTCTATAGAGTGTATTTCTGTAGAAAGTTCTTTCTCAATCAGATAGGTATTCAGAGGATAATCTTTTGTGCATTATCCAACTAAAAGGGCATCCAAAATGAATATAAACGATAAAACCCCATAAATGTATGAAAATACTCTTCATTACAAGGATAACTAAAATATCTCAAATTATGAAAAAAATTCTACTCTTTTCATGTATCGTTTCAGGATCTATTTACCAGGCTACGGGCCAAAACCTCAACCTTAAGCTGGAATCCAATTTATCGTACGGATCGGAAGGACTTTCAAACATTTGGTCCTGGAAAGATCCGCAGGACGGAAAGGAATATGCCCTGGTAGGTGCAGCAAACGGTATGTCCGTAGTGGATATCTCCACTCCTACCGCTCCGAAAAAGATAGTTCAGATACCCGGTCCAAACAGCAGCTGGCGCGAAATCAGAACCAATGGCAATTATGCCTACATCACTACGGAAGGCGGAGGGGGATTGCAGATCGTGGATCTTACCAACCTTCCCGGAACCAACCTGACAACAAAAACGTGGACTCCCACTATTTCCGGAAAAACGTTATCATCCATCCACGCATTACAGATTGATAACGGCAGGATTTATCTCTATGGCAGCAATGTCGGCAAGAAGGGAGCTATCATAGCTGATATTACTACGGATCCCATGGTTCCAAAGCTGCTGGGATTATACGATGAGCGTTATGTGCACGATGGCTATGTGCGTAACGATATTATGTATTCCGGACATATCTTTGACGGATTTTTCACCGTTGTAGATGCAAAAAATCCAGCCACTCCCAAGGTACTTGCCACGGTTAAAACACCTACGGCTTTTACACATAATACCTGGCTTACCCAGGAAAGCAAATATTTGCTGACGACAGACGAAAATGCCAATTCTTTTCTGGGCTCGTTCGATGTTTCGGATTTTAACAATATTACAGAGGTGGACAGGCTTCAACTCACTGCGGGCAGCGGTGCAGTGGTGCATAATACATACATTATCCAGAAACACGGCGTGGATTTTGCTGTGACTTCGTGGTACAAAGAAGGAGTTATCATCTGCGATGCAAGCCGCCCCTGGAACCTGGTGCAGGTGGGCAATTACGATACCTCCCCTGGCGGTACCTCTGCTTCCGGAATGTCCAACAACTGGGGAGTTGATCCTTTTCTTCCTTCCGGACTTATCGTAGCTTCGGATATATCGAACGGGTTATTTGTTTTCACACCTACTTACGTGAGGGCTTGCTTCCTGGAAGGAGTTATTAAGGACTGTGCAACGGGGTTACCTATCTCCGGTGCAAAAGTGGAAATTCAGAATGCGCCGGCTAAAAATGCCAGCTCAGCTGTTGACCTGACGGATGCAAAGGGTAAATATGCAGTAGGAGTATTGCCTGCGGCCACTTACAACGTTATGTTTTCCAAAGCAGGATATGTTTCCCAGGTAATCTCACTTTCTCTTACTACAGGAAATGTTAAATTCTTTGATGTCGATCTTTGCAAGGCGGTTGGAGTTAATGACGCTGAAAATTTAAATGCGAATGTATCTGTGTTCCCTAACCCTTTGCATACTTCATCCACATTAACATTGCTGGATAACAATTCCAAAACAGTGGAATTGGATCTGTACGATGTATACGGAAGGAGGGTCCGAAATGCAAAGTTTGAGCAAAGCATAAAAATAGACCGTGAAAATCTTTCCGGAGGAGTATATTTCTATAAAGTTACCGGTGAGGGAAGCATCCTTGCAACCGGCAAGCTTATAGTCGACTGATCTTTTTGTTTTAATTGTGTTGCGTTGTTAAACTGTAAAAACACCTTCTTGAAAAAGAAGGTGTTTTTTGTTTCCGGCCGGCCCTTCCCTGCAAATTGGATGGTGAACTGAAATCCTTATTGAGGGATGTAAAATCTGTTTCCGGATTTTATTTTTGGCCTCTTCTTTTTTCCTCCATGTACAGTTTATAGTATTTGTTCACTGCAAAGAATAAATCATAGTCCGAAGCAGACAGCACAAACTGGTCCGGCAAAAAACAACGGTTCAAAAAAGAAGGCACATTCAGTGTGTCATTTCCTGTGATACTCCGGATCCTTTCCGGGCTAAGCCGGCTTTCTATTATTTCCTGTATCATAAGACTGTCGTACAAAAACGAAAGCTTTTTCAATTCTTTTCCTTTTCTGCTGAACGTATAATACAGGGCATCTATGCTCAGGCCGGCTCCCGTAACACTTGTTGTTAAGAAGTTGGAAGTCGTACGCTTGTAGGCATCTACTTTACGGGAATAATATTCCTTTTCTTCTTTTGTAAGGGACTTGTCAGTGACCACAACCGTTTTCAGATCACTTGCTTTTGGCTTCATAAATACCTTTATGCTCAGTGAATTATTCCGGACGGAATCCCGGAGCAGATGGGTAAATACCTTTGTTAAGGAATACCCTACATAGGAAAAGCACAGGGTATCCCCCGCGTGGATGCGCAGGGTGAAATTTCCTTTCTCATCGGTTACTATTCCCCTGGATAAATTCCGGTTGACCACGTACGCAAACTGCATGGGTGTAATGCTGTCTTTGTCAAATACCATCCCTTTCACAACCACATCCTGGCTCCATGCAACTGCCTGAAGAAAAAGAAACAGTGCTGAGAAAAATGTTCTTCCAATAGGTATTTTTGAGATGGCTTCTGGTGTCAATGCCGGGGAAGTTACATCATTTTATACAACCGGGTTTCCTGGAATTTCTGATACGGTTTGGGAGCTTTGAAATTAAAGCGATAACCCAGATCAAAAGATCCCGCAATAAAGTTCATGTCAAATCTCAGGTCTGTGGAACCGAAGTGATTAATGTCATAAATGGTGGAACCCCGTATGAAAAACCGTTTCCCGTTATACCCGATCGATGTTCTCCAGTCTCCTGCTGTTCGTGTTTTACGGGAAACAAAGCGTGCGTTTTCGGGAGTGGTGTAGTAGTAGCGGTATTGCCTTTCCAAACCGAACGAGGCAAGGAAATTGAAATAAAAACGCTTCCAGAAAACCAGTGTGTAGGTTCCTCCGAAGCCCGCCGAATAGGCATATACATTTATCCGGTTCAGCCCGTCCCAGGATGTCCCGTAATCTTTTTGCAGGGGAGGAGGGATGATGGAAGAGCCGGAAAATAAATTCATGGAGTAGAAATTCCCGATCAGCAGCCACGACCCTTGTGATTTTAACTGCCTCTTTGCATTTGCATACGCGGCGCCAAGCGCAAATTTTGTTTTGTTGAATGAGTAGATCAGCTTGGTTTTTGCCACGCGGAGATTCAGGTCCGGATTCTGAAAATAGGGTGTGGTAGCGGTAAACGGATGAATGTAGCTGGGAGAATTATTGTCGTAAAACCCTGTATATCTCCGGAAGCTGTTTTCAAAGCGCAGCCTGCGCGTATTGATGTTTATCCCCAGGTCCACGTAACGGGAATTGCCGGTCCTGGCATCGCCCGAAGGAAGCGAACGGTATCCGAAAGCCAGGCCGATAATATCGTAATCAAGCGAAATGCCCGAAACATGGTTGGAGTTGGCAATGTAATTAATGGTGGTGCCGGTTTTGAGAGGAAATATCCGCTGGTTGAGCTGGATATCGAACCTGCGTTCCGATTGCCAGAGTCCGATGATCAGTTTGTCTTTGTAAAACTTTACGTAGTTGGTATCTATACCCGGGTTCGGACTGTTTACCGTGCCCGATCCGGATTGCTGAGAGTAAGCCAGCTGGCAACAGGCAGCAGACAGGAGACAGACGAAAAAGCTATTTCTCATAAAGTTTCAAATGACATTTACCACAGAGGCACAAAGAGCACGGAGTTACACGGAGATTAATCTTTAGGCAGCTTTGCAAACTCTTCTGTGACGAGTGACACCATTTGTTCTGTTACATTTTCACAATTAAAATTTATCAACAATCCTTTAGGCTTTCCCGCAAGTTTCAAATAAGATAAAAGCTGCGCTTTATACAATGGGATCATTAGCTCTACGGCTTTCTCTTCCACAATAATCAAATCGTTTATCAATAAATCGAGTTTTAAACTTCCGCCCAAATCCTTTCCTTTATAGTGTACCGGAACATACACCTGCGATTTTACCGATAATCCCGCACTTTTCATTTCATCAATAAAACACGGCTCATAAACGGATTCAAGCAGTCCCGGGCCTAAATGCTTGTGCACTTCAATAGCACAACCAATAATTTTGTATGAAATTTCATGGATCTGCTTTTGAGTACTCATCTCCGTGTTTCTCTATGTACTCTGTGTCTCCGTGTTTTTTTGCATTATGCAAGCGTTCTTCACAGGATTCTTTTTCAATATAGTGCAAAGGTGCCCGTGCCACTATTGGAATTTTAAATTGTTTCCCGCAATGAAATTACGCCTGCACTTTTGAGCGGATAATATTCAAAGCTCCGCCGGCTTTGAACCATTCTATCTGCTGCTGGTTGTACGAATGATTTACCGGGATGAGCTCGTGATCGCCCTTGGAATGGTGAAGTACCAGGGTCAATTGTTTTCCGGGGGTAAACTCCGTTAAGCCCAGGATATCGATGTCGTCGTTTTCCTGGATTTTATTGTAATCGTCCTTGTTAGCAAATGTAAGTGCCAGCATTCCCTGCTTTTTCAAATTCGTTTCATGGATCCGTGCAAACGATTTCACCAGCACCGCCCGTACGCCCAGGTGGCGGGGCTCCATCGCAGCATGCTCACGGGAAGATCCTTCCCCGTAGTTTTCATCGCCCACCACAATGGATCCGATGCGGGCAGCTTTGTACGCACGCTGCACCTTGGGAACAGAATCGTATTTGCCGTCCAGCTGATTTTTTACATTATCTGTTTTTTCGTTGAACGCATTTACGGCTCCGATGAGCATGTTGTTGGAAATATTATCCAGGTGACCGCGGAACTTCAGCCAGGGGCCTGCCATGGAGATATGGTCCGTGGTGCATTTTCCTTTTGCTTTTATAAGCAGCTTCAGTCCTTTTATGTCAGTGCCTTCCCAGGGATGAAAAGGATCGAGCAGCTGCAAACGGTCGGAAGAAGGAGAAACCAGTACCTGAACGCCGCTGCCGTCTTTCGCCGGCTCCTGGAAGCCTGCATCTTTTACATCAAATCCTTTGGGAGGCAGTTCCAGTCCTGTAGGTTCGCTCAGTTTTACTTTTTCCCCCTTGGCATTGGTGAGAGAATCAGTGAGCGGGTTGAAGCTCAGGTCACCGGCAAGCGCCAGCGCAGTCACGATCTCGGGCGAAGCAACAAAGGCATGCGTATTCGGGTTTCCGTCATTTCGTTTTGCAAAGTTCCGGTTGAAGGAGGTGATGATGGAATTTTTCACGTTCGGGTCATTGGAATGACGCGCCCACTGGCCGATGCATGGTCCGCAGGCATTGGCAAGAACTACGCCACCCATTTTTTCAAACGTGCCGAGGTAGCCGTCACGTTCAACGGTGTAGCGCACCAGTTCAGATCCAGGGGTGATGGTAAATTCCGATTTCGCAGTCAGTCCTTTGTCCACCGCCTGCTTGGCAAGCGAAGCGGCACGCGAGATATCTTCGTACGAGGAGTTGGTGCAGGACCCGATCAGGCCTACTTCCAGTTTGGAAGGCCAGTTATTTTTCTTCACCGCCTCGGCAAATTTTGAAAGAGGCCATGCCAGGTCCGGAGTGAAAGGCCCGTTGATATGAGGCTCGAGCTCCGAAAGATTTATTTCGACCACCTGATCAAAATAACCGGCGGGGGAATCGTATACTTCCTTATCTCCGCGCAGGTGTTCTTTCACGCTGTCTGCCAATTCAGCAATATCTTTTCTCGAAGTACCTTTCAGGTAAGAAGACATTTTTTCGTCGTAGCAGAACAGGGAAGTGGTGGCGCCTATCTCGGCTCCCATGTTGCAGATGGTTCCTTTCCCGGTGCAGGAAAGCGAATCCGCACCTTCTCCGAAATATTCCAGGATCGCATCCGTACCGCCTTTTACGGTAAGGATACCGGCTACTTTCAGGATCACATCTTTGGAAGAGGTCCATCCGTTCATTTTACCGGTAAGCTTCACACCGATCAGCTTTGGCATTTTCAATTCCCAGGGCAGCCCTGCCATTACATCGCAGGCATCCGCGCCTCCCACCCCGATGGCAACCATTCCCAGGCCTCCGGCATTTACCGTATGTGAATCCGTTCCTATCATCAGTCCTCCGGGAAAAGCATAGTTCTCCAGGATCACCTGGTGAATGATACCGGCTCCGGGTTTCCAGAAACCGATCCCGTATTTATTTGAAACGGATGAAAGGAAATCATACACTTCCTTGTTCACCGTAATGGCTCTTTCCAGGTCTTCCTTGGCTCCCGATTTTGCAGTTATCAGGTGGTCGCAATGAACTGTGGAAGGCACCGCTACTTTCTTTCTCCCAGCCTGCATGAACTGCAGCAGCGCCATTTGGGCGGTGGCATCCTGCATGGCTACCCGGTCAGGGTTGAAATCAACATACGATTTTCCGCGTTCGTAGGCTTTGGACGGAAGCGCATCCGTCAGATGCGCATACAGGATCTTCTCAGTAAGTGTAAGCGGACGTCCAACAAGCTTGCGGGCAGCAGCTATTTTACCCGGAAATTCTGCGTAAATCTTTTTGATGATTTCAATGTCGAATGCCATAGTGCAGGGAGTTATAAATTAATAAGTATGAGTTTAAATTTGAACTCAGCGAATTTACAAAAATAAAAAATGCCTGACCGAAAAGATACATTCGCTCACTTTGTCTTTTACATGTTTTTCTTTATAATCCGGAAAAAACATCCTTCGCTCAATACCTTCTGCTTTTGATGTAAGTAAATTTTTTCAATAAAAAAGGGAATCGAGGACGCTCTTTACATCTTCTTTCCAGCAAAAGGGTTCGGCGAGGATGTTTTTTGCGTCCTATTTCTAGCAAAAAGGTTCGGCAAGGATGCTCTTCGCGTCTTCTTTCTAGTGAAGAGGATAGGTGAGGATGCCCTTTACATCCTCTTTTCTAGTAAAAAGGTTTCTTCTCAAAGAGACAACCCTCCCCCGGCACCCCCCTCCGCGAGAGGGGCCTGTCCCGATCGGAGCATCGGGAGACAGTCTTCGCGGGAATAGCATGCATTAAAAGAAGCTGCCTGGCGTACCTCATCCCCGATGCTCCGATCGGGATAAACCCCGACCCTTCTCCTTGGAGGAGAAGGGTCGGGGGTGGGCTCTATTTCACAATTGTCATCTTCTGAGTCAGCACCGCATCCCCCGATTTTAACTGGTAAAAATAATTACCTGCACTAAACTCAGATGCATTTACCTTAAGTGTGTTTTTGCCTTGTGCCAGGTTTTCAAAGGAGGCAACTGTTTCTCCCAATGCATTTATGATCCGGATGGAAGCCTGATCGTATCCTACTACATTGTAATAAATGCTGAACGAGTTACCTGCAGGATTGGGGTAGCTGTACATCCAGAAGTTATCTGTTTCAGGGTCATCCACTGCTACATCGGCACAGCCTGTGTTGTATTTGAACTGGGCTGCACAGGCGCTTGCCTGGATATCTAACAGGTTATCTCCTGCTATCAGTGCAAAGGCCACTTCCACGCTGTCGCTTGGCGGCAGTGTAAAAGGCCCGCTGCTTACACAGCTCATGATATCTCCTCCCGTTGCAGGGAATCCGTCGGCATTGCGCGAGGCGGAAAGCACGGTATATTTTTCGGCAGTGGTAAAATCCGTGGCCGGGTCTATTCCCCCGTTGCCACCTGCTATATTATCGATAAAATAATTATTCACCGGTGCGGTGCCGGAAAGGAGTTTAATGGCGGCATAAGGCCCCCGTTTCAGGGCAGCATCCACAAAGCAAATGGATCCCATTTTGTGTATCGCATCATACTCGGCTTTATTCTGTCCCGAGTTTGCATTCGGCACATCCCAGTCCGCCACTATGCCTGCATACAGGTTATTGAGTGTTCCCGCGCCAGTATTTTTGATCATGTATTTCACGATCACAAATTTCCGGTAAGGATCTGTTGCCCAGGCGTAGGCGCTGTGATGCACTTCCACGGGGATGGGAGAGGAGGCCGAGGGTGCATCGTTGAGTTTTCCGTCCGCATCAAAATCAGAAACAACCGGAGGCACTATCTGGCTTACACGCTTCACAGCTCCAAAATCGTTGTTGGCGGCCGAGGTTTCGCGGAACATATCCGATACCTGCGAGGAAGAGGTGCCTATCATCAGGCTCATTTCATAGAGCAGCGGACTGGGAGAAGGCAGCCGGTATTCAAAGCCCAGTCCCTGTGCCTGCCCGTACAGGTTGTATCCTATGCGCCCCTTGCTGGTGACGGTGGTGTGCACATCGTTGACAGTGATGTTGATGTAATCCGGGTTCACGCTGATCTCAAAATACTGGTCAGCCGTAAAAGCGCCATCCGTGATCTGTACCCTGCATTTAACCACCTGGTTTACGGGAGCATTGGCCGCAATGGTAAGGGCATAAGGGGTGCTATTGTTGCTGATAGTGCCGAGTGTATTCAATGCACCAATGGTAAAATTCCCGCTGGTAACGGTGGCATAAGCGCCTCCGGAAACGATGGTAAGCGCGGCAGCAGCGGCAGCGCTCGAAGGATCCAGGTAATTGGTAAATATCCCGCTGATAGTCAGTGTTTCGCCTGGCAGAAAAATATTATCGTTCCCGTCTGTGATAGTGATCGGGTTCAGGAGGATGGATTCCAGTGCAGTTGCCGAAAGGGCCGTACCCACATCGATGCGCCCTTTGCCCAGCTTGCCCGAAGTGAAATTCACTCCTGTCATGGGATCGCAGGTTTGCTTTAAGCGCTCGCCGATCTGAAAGGCATTGGGATAATTGAATTTGGACTGGATCAGTCCCGCCGCGCCTGCCGATACGGGACAGGACATGGAGGTCCCGCTCGAATATCCATAACCTCCGCTGTTGGTAGTGGAGTAAATATTGCTTCCGGGAGCCGAGAAATCCACATCCAGCCCGAAGGAGGAAAAGCCCGACATGACGTCCGTGCCGGTGGAAGAGGCCACGCGGTATACATTGTTATACGAAGAGGGATAGGTTTTATCTTCTACCCCGTTGTTCCCGGCAGAGGCAAGGACCAGGCAGTTTTTGTTGATGGCTGCATAGTCCACCACATCCTGCCCGAACGATCCGCCTCCCGGGCTGCCCCAGGAATTGCTGATGATCTTCGCTCCGTGGTCGGCGGCGTACACAATGCCCGGGTAAACGGCAACCAGCGAGCCTGTGTTGTCGGCTCCTTTTACAGGAAGAAAACGGCAGTTAAAGCCCGGGCTTGCCACACCTACACCGTTGTTGGTCACCGCACAGGCATCTCCCGAGGTTGCAACACCGTGCATATTCCCTTCCCAGGTGGGATCGTTGTCGTTCATGCCCATGTCCCAGCCCCGGTAGTTGTCAGTATATCCGTCGCAGTCATTGTCAATACCGTCTATGGGATCTGCAGCATTCAGGCTCAGGTTTGCCTGCAGGTCCGGGTGATCCGGCTCGGTGCCTGTATCCACAATGCCGATAACCACATTGGGATCTCCCTGTGTAATATCCCATGCACTCACCGTATTGATGCTTCCGGTTACATCTCCCTGGAGATGGTATTGCGGGATGCTTGTCCAGTACGGATCGTTGGGAGCCAGGCTGATTTTAGGAACATACCAGGGTTCTGCGTACTCAAAGTACCCGAGCGAGAGCAGGCTGCTGATCATTTTTTCAAGGGAGACAGCAGCAGTGTATTTAAACGAATAAATGGTGGAGAGGTCCGCCATTTTTTGTCCCAGCGCATTTGTTTCGCGTACCGGTGCAGCATGGCGGGGGAATATCTTTGCGAGGTTCTGTGCTCCTGCGTTCAGTAAAAAATCCCGGAGAGGAACCAGGTTGTCAATAGAGTTCACTTTACAGTTCTGGCGGTACTGCGGTTTCATCTTAAAGATGACCGTATTGGGCAGGTAATCACTTTCCTTCACATTCCCGGGCATTTTAAAGGACCGGGCACTGTGATCGCCGGGGATAATAACCCGGATGGTGTTGCCTGCGCGGGAGAGCGGCGCAAGCACTAAAAAAAGCAGGATTGGAAAGAGGGGGGTAATTTTTTTCATGGCGGGAGGTTTTTTTAAGATCGTATAACTGAATGTACAAAAAAAAAGAGGCAGGAAAATTTTCCTGCCTCTTTTAGAAACTACGCCCCCTACCTTCGGGAGGGACGCCTGCCTGCCGGCAGGCAGGGGGTGGGCCCCTATTTTACAATATTCAGCTTCTTGGTTAAAACTGCACCTCCGGCTTTCAGCTCGTAGAAGTAGTTTCCTGCATTCAATTTAGAAACATCCAGTGACAAGGTATTTTTTCCGGGAGCCAGGTTATTGTACACCATAACCACCTCACCCAGCGTGTTCATGATCCTCAAAGAAGCATTGCCGGTTCCGGTAATGTTGTAGTTGAAGTTAACAGAATTGGAAGCCGGGTTCGGATACGCATCCATCCACAGGTTATCCACCGTAACGTCGTTAATTCCGGTTGCGCATGGCCCTGTGTTATCCCATTTATGCTGTGCCTCGCAGGCGCTGTTCTGGAGGTCCACCAGGTTATCTCCTCCTATCAGTGCAAATGCAACGGTAATGCTGTCGTTGGCAGGAACGTTGAAAGGTCCGCTGCTCACGCAATGCATCACGTCACCGCCTGAACCTACAGTAGCCGGGAATCCGTCTGCATTTCTGCTGGTGGAAAGAGCGGTGTATTTTTCGGCTGTTAAGAAATCCGTTGCCGGATCTATTCCGCCATTTCCTCCGGCCACGTTGTCTATGCAATAATTAACGGCAGGTGCCGAATTGGTCAGAAGCTTTATACCGGCATACAAGCCGTTGGCTGTGGAGTTATCGTAGCAATAGCCCATTTTATTGGTTGCATCGTACTTGCTTTTGTTCTGTGCGGCAACCGTGATGTCCCAGTCAGCCACAATGCCGGCGTATAAATTACTCAGTGTGCTTGCACCGGTATTCTTGATCACGTATTTAACAATTACAAATTTACGGTAAGGAGTTGTACTCCAGGCATACGCGCTGTGATGCACGGTAACCGGGATCGCACTGCCTGCTGCAGGAGCATCGCTGAATTTACCATCCACATCAAAATCAGAAACAGTAGCCGGCTTTACCTCATACACACGGGTTACAGATCCGAAATCCGTATTGCCGGTAGCCGCTTCGCGGAACATGTCCGAAACTTTGGTGGAAGACGTACCTACCATCAGGCTCATTTCATACAGCATGTTATTAGGAGTAGGGATCTGGTATTCAAAACCTAATCCCTGCTTGGTTGCATCCTGGTTGTACCCGATCCTTCCTTTGCTGGTGATGGAAGTATGCACATCGTTATTTACAATGTTGATGTAGTCCGGATTAACAGTAATCTCAAAATACTGTGCTCCTGTGAAGGAACCGTCCGTGATGGTCACTTTGAATTTAATGACCGCATTGACAGCCGCATTTGCCTGGATAGAAACTGTGAACGGTGTTGGGGTCATGGTAACGGTTCCAAGCGTTGCCAGTGCACCGATGGTGTAATTGCCATTGGTGACGGTACCCGGCCCGGAAACAACAGTAAGAACTGCAGCTGCCGAAGCGCTTGACGCATCCAGGTAATTGATAAATGTACCTCCGATAGAAAGATTTTCACTCGGCATAAAAACGTTGTCATTACCATCGGTAATGGTAATAGGGTTCATTACAATGGACTTTGCGGCAACGGATGGATTTACTGCTTTACCTGCATCAATCCTGCCTTTTCCAAGCTTACCTGCATTGAAGAGGTTAAGGGTGGAAGATCCCACATACGGATCGCAGGTTTGTTTCATTCTTTCCCCGATCTGGGTTGCATTGGAATAATTGAACTGAGATTGTATCAATCCGGCAACTCCTGCAGAAACAGGGCTTGCCATGGATGTTCCATCCATAGAACCGTAGCCGGTACCATTAATGGTAGAATAGATACCTGTTCCGGGTGATCCGTAATCCACATCCAGACCGTAAGATGAAAAACCTGATTTTGCATCGGTGCTGGTGGTTGAAGCAACACGGAAAACTCCAATATAAGATGAAGGATATAAAAATTCTTCTACGCTGCCATTTCCTGCAGAAACACACATCAGGCAGTTTTTATTGTTGATGGCGTAGTCGATGACAGTCTGGCCATACGCTCCTCCGCCGGGTCCGCCCCAGGAGCAGTTGATGATCTTACATCCGTTATCGGCAGCCCAGGTAATACCTTCGTAGCCTGCAATAAGGGTTCCTCCGGCATCTGCGATCTTTGCTGCTTTGAATTTGCAGTTGAAACCGGGACTTGCAACACCGGCGCTGTTGTTTGTAACAGCACAGGCATCTCCCGATACCGCGCAGCCGTGATTATTACCTTCCCATGTCGGATCGTTGTCATTCATGGCAACATCATAACCTCCCAGGTAATTGCCAGCCAGGTCCGGGTGAGTGGGTTGTGTTCCTGTATCCACGATTCCTATTACCACAGAAGCACTTCCTTTTTGTGTATCCCAGGCAGTTTGTGTATCAATGCTGCCCGCAACATTCCCTTTCAGGTGGTACTGGGAGGAATAGCCAGGGGTATCGTTCGGTGTAAAATCAACGTGATAAATATATTTGGGTTCCACAAATTCAAAATAACCCAGGGAAAGTAACTGGTTAATTACCTTTTCAATGCTCAGCGTGGATGTATATTTGAAAGAGTAAATAAGGGAAAGGTCCGCCATTGGGAGGCCAATCTCATTGTATTCAGTTTGAGGAGCCCTGTGATTGGGATAGATCTTTTTAAAATCCTGTACGTTCACAGAATTAAGCAGATCCTGTAAGCGAAGCAAATTATCAATGGAATTTACTTTGCAGTTCTGACGATACTGCTGTTTAACTTTTAAGACGATGGTATTCGGAAGATAATCTTTCTCCGTTACTCTTGGATCCATCTTAAAGGAAGTAGGAAAGCGCTCTCCGGGAATAATTACATACGGCTTATTACCTGCGTGCGTCAGCATGGTGCTGCATGTAAAGACCGCAGCGCAGAAAAGTGTAAATGTTTTCATTAGATGTTTTTGTTTAGGTGTTTAGGGCGGTAAAGTTAGTATTATATGAGTTTTAGAAGGGTGTGTTATTAACTTTTATAACCATCTTTTAAAGTGTGGAGTAAACGCTTTAAATAAGCATAATTCCGCTGCCTACAATGACGCAATTATGCGAGAAAAGGTTGGATCGTTTAGGAAGGTATTTTTCATACGAACCGTATATGTTTGATTTTTAAAGCAATGAAGTATAAAAACTCTTTAACATTAGAAATGTTAAAGGGAATGACGAAGTTACATTGGGTCGGTGGATAATTCGGGTAAAGCAGTCTGTCAGAATTCGGGAAAATCCTTCAGGAAGTCATATGCATTTGGGGTATATTTCATTTCACAGCAGTAATGCTTCAGACCGTTGCTCACCGCCAGGAATTTTGTTCGTGTTCTGCCGGACATATTGTAAATAGCCACCTGGTTAAATGTTTCCTGTGAGATTTTAACGTCGGGAGCCTTACATTCGATGATCATCCATATATCTCCCTGCCGGTTGTATACGGTTATGTCACTCCTTTTTTTTTGGCGGTTGTAGTTTAATCCGGTTTCAAGCGCAATCAAAGAAGCAGGATATTTTTTTTCTTCAATAAAATACCGGACCAGGTTTTGCCGCACCCATTCTTCGGGACTGAGGGTAACAAATTTTTTCCGGATCGCATCGAAGATCTGGTTCCCTTTTTCATTTTCCCGGGTGCGGAAAGTGTATGGAGGCAGGTTTAACCGGATCATTGAAAACGAATGTATGTGAAAAACATCAAATGAGCTGAGAAATATTTTTTTGTATTTTTCGTAACGCCTCTTTTCTAAAAGATGTATGGAGTTTGACAAAATAATATCCGACCTTAAAAACAAAGTGTATCATCCTGTCTATTTCCTGATGGGGGAGGAGCCTTATTTCATCGATACGGTGGTGAACTTCATTGAAAAGAATGTGCTGGATGATTCCGAGAAAGAATTTAACCAGACCGTTTTATACGGAGGCGAAACGAATATGCTGCAGGTGATCAGCGAAGCCAAAAGCTATCCCATGATGAGCAATTACCGGGTGGTGATCGTGAAGGAAGCGCAGAACATGAAGGATATTGTTCCCCGGGAAAAGCCCGGGTCGATCCCAAAAGAAAAAAGCAATGAGCAGGATTCATCCGCAGGAAAGGCAGGTAAATTATCTCCCTTTGAAATATACCTGAATAACCCTCAGAAATCAACCATCCTGGTTTTCTGTCATAAATACAAAACGGTGGATATGCGCACCGCCTTTGCCAAGACCCTGAGCAAAAAAGCGGTGGTGATGAAGTCGGATAAAATATACGATAACAAAGTGCCGGGCTGGGTGGAGCAGTTCATCCGGGAGAAAAAGTATTCCATCGAGCCGCGCGCCAGTCAGTTACTGACAGAATTTCTTGGCAACGACCTGGGCAAGATCGCGAATGAGGTGGAAAAGATGATGATCAACCTGCCTGTGCAAACGCAGATCACTGCCGATCACATACAGCAATTCATCGGCATCAGCAAGGATTACAACAATTTTGAATTGCAGGCCGCCATCGGCAGGCGCGATGTGCTCAAGACAAACCGCATTGTGAATTATTTTGCGGCCAATCCAAAAGATAATCCCCTGGTGATGACCATTGCTTTGCTGGGCGGATATTTCAGCAAAGTACTTACGTATCACTACCTGCCGGATAAATCCCAGAATAATGTAGCAGCTGCACTTAAAGTGAATCCCTTCTTTGTAAAGGATTACACGCTTGCAGCAGGTAATTACCCGCCCGGAAAAACCATGGATGTTATTTCCCTTTTACGGCAATACGACCTGCGTTCGAAAGGCTTTGAGGGCAACAGCACCGAAGAAGGGGAGCTTTTGAAAGAAATGGTCTTTAGGATCATTCACTAGTGGTGATACGGCCCCGCCGCACTCAGCTATTTTTTTCTTTTTTCAAACAAAAAACCCCGCCGGAGAATTTTCTCCGGCGGGGTTTACATGCAATGAGCTCAGGTTACTGAACTTTAATGATCTTGGTATTTCGCACGGATTGTCCCGAACGTATTTCGATAAAGTACACTCCTGTAGGAATGCTCTCGATGTTTACCTTTTCCGAAAAGGTTCCATCCGCGTGCAGGGATTTATCCGTCACTTTCTGGCCGAACATATTCAATACATGGATCTGAATATCTGCGGCGCCCGAAAGGGTTCCTTCAATGGTGATGTGGTCGTTTGCAGGATTAGGGAAAACTTTAATGTTCCCGATATCCGTTAATTCAGCAATGGCTGTCGGAGATGAAACATATACCGTTTTGCAGGTTACACATCCGCCGGCATTTGTTACGCAAACCGTGTGGCTTCCGAAGCAAAGGCCCGTAACTGAAGAAGTGGTAGCGCCGGAAGGTGTCCATGCATAGGTGTAAGGCCCTGATCCTGCTGCCGGATTTGCAGTGGCGCTTCCGTCACAGACAGAACTGTTAGTAGTATTTGTTACCGTTGTAGTCACTGTAAGGACAGCGCTGTTTACTGTGATTGCCTTGCAGTTCTGTAAGCTGGTACCGCAGCCATTTGATGCAGAAACACACACATTGCCGGAGGTGCTGCCAAACGTGATCGTGGTATTGGCTGTTCCCTGTCCGGAAGTAACCGAAGAACCTGCGGGAACCGTCCACGGATAAGATAAGGCGTTGGCAACGGGAGTAATGGAATAGTTTCCTATTTGTCCGGTACAAACGGTCGCCGCTCCTGTTATTCCGGATGGAATGGAAGGAGCATTCGGTGATACCGTAACTGCTATGCAGCTTTGCGGGCTTGAGCCGCAGGAATTGCTTGCAGTCACACAGACATTTCCGGATACGTTGCCAAAAGATACTGTAATGGTATTTGTTCCCTGACCGTTAGTGATTGTTGCAGCAGAAGGTACTGTCCAGGTATAGGTCACCGCATTTGCTACTGCAGCGATTACATAAGTAACGTTGGTCAGGTTTGCACAGGTAGCAGTAGGTCCGTTGATGGTACTGATGGTGCCTACAGCAGGATTAGGATCCACGCTGATTGCCTGGCAGCTCTGTAAGCTGGTGCCGCAGGCATTGCCTGCAGTTACACATACGTTACCCGATGTATTGCCGAACGTTATTGTAGCGGCTGTAGTTCCTTGTCCTGCAGTAACAGTTCCGCCGGGAGGAGTGGTCCATGTGTACACCGTTGCATTTGCAACTGGTGCAATGGTATATACCGCTCCTTTCTGGCCACTGCAAACCGTAGTAACACCGGTGATGCCGCCGGGGATTACAGGTGCAGAGGATGTAACGGTAACGGTCTCACAGCTTTGAAGAGTGGCGCTGCAGCTGTTGCTGGCATCCACACAGATATTTCCTGAAGCTGTGCCGAAAGTTACTGTAATTGTTGAAGTTCCTTGTCCGGAGGTAATGCTCGCTCCTGATGGAACGGTCCAGTTATAAGCGGTGGCATTGGCAACCGGGATGGTAGAATAGGAAACAAGCGACTGATTGGCACAGGCTGCGGTCGGGCCGTTGATAGCACCGATTGTTCCTACCGCTCCGGTTGGAGCAACTGTCACAGTCTGGCAGCTCGGCAGGCTTGTTCCGCAACCGTTTCCTGCTGTAACACATACGGTACCGCTGGAATTTCCAAATGTTATGGTAATGCTGTTTGTTCCCTGACCTGATGTTATTGCCGCACCTGCGGGAACTGTCCAGGTATAAACAGAAGCATTGGCAACAGTTGAGACGGAATATACTTCCCCGGTCTGGCCGCTGCACACCGAAGTGATTCCGCTGATTCCTCCGGGTATTGCCGGAGTGGCCGGATCTACTGCGACCGCCATGCAATTTTGAGAACTGGCACTACAGCTGTTGCTGGCATATACGCAAACGCTTCCGGCAGTACTGCTGAAATCAACAGTAATTGTAGAAGTGCCTTGTCCGGCAGTAATTGTTGCGCCTGCAGGAACAGTCCAGGTATATGTTGAAGCATTGGTGACAGGAGCAATGGAATAGGAAACACCTGTAAGGTTCGCACAAACGGCTGCAGGACCTGTAATTTTGCCTATGACTCCTACCGGACCCGAAGGATCAACTGTGATTGTCTCACAGTTTGGAAGACTTACACCGCACGCGTTAGCCGCCGTTACACAAATGGTTCCCGAAGTTGCACCAAATGTTACTGTAACAGAATTGGTTCCTTGTCCGCTTGAGATCGATGCACCCGCAGGCGCAGTCCAGTTATAGACAAGCGCGTTCGGAACCGCTACCACCGAATACTTGATTCCTGCTTGTCCGTTACAAACAGCAGCAGGTCCGCTGATAGTACCGGGTATAGAAGGTATAGTGGGAGAAACCGTTACCGATTTGCAGGTAAAAGGCGTTGAGCTGCAACTATTGCTTGCATCAACACAAATATTTCCGGAATTGGCTCCGAATGTTACGGTGATAGAATTGGTGCCCTGTCCTCCGATAAAATTTGTACCTGCAGGAAGAGTCCAGCTGTAGGTAGCTGCACCGCTTACGGCAGGGATTGAATACAATATACCAGACTGACCCGAACACACGGCAGAAGGTCCGTTGATCGCAACGATAGCGCCTACTACAGGATTTGGATCAACTGTTACAGGCAGGCAATTTGCCGCACTGGTTCCGCACCCGTTTCCGGCTGTTACGCAAACTGAACCGGAAGCACTGCCGTAGGATACTGTAATGGTATTGGTCCCTTGTCCCGCAGTTATTGTAGCACCTGCCGGCACGGTCCAGGTATAAACAGTGGTATTAGGAACACTGGCCACGGAGTAATGAACTCCCTGTTGTGAACTGCATACCGTGGTAGGCCCGGTGATTGTTCCGGGTATGAATGGTATGTTCGAGGCAGTAGTTACCATCTGGCATGCCTGAGCACTGGTGTTGCAGCTGTTGCTGGCAGTTACACATATATTGCAGTTATTGGTCGCAAAAGAGATCGTAACGGTATTTGTACCCTGGCCGGAGGTAATGGAAGCTCCGCCATTAACAGTCCAGTTATACGTTGCCGCATTGGCTACAGGAGCAATAACATAGGTTACCCCCGTTTGATTATCACAAGCAGTTGCCGGACCGGTAATGGTTCCGATGGATCCCACCGCAGGTGTAGGATTCACCGTGATAGCCCTGCAGGTGGGTGCAGATGCGCCGCAGGCATTGGTCAGCGAGCAGCAGATATTGCCGGAAGTGCTGCCAAAAGTGACAGTAACAGATCTTGTTCCCTGTCCGGAGACGATCGTTGCACCTGCAGGAACAGTCCATGCCCTGTAGGGAGTAGAAGTCGAAGAAATAGTAGGAACTACATATGTTCCTACAGTCTGGCCACTGCAAACGGTAGTTAACCCTCCGGAAATAGGACCCGAAGCCGGAGGAGGGCTTGTGTTGTATTCCACATTAATAGATGTTTGTGCCGTGCAACCGTTCGAATTTGTTCCGATAACATTGTAGGTAATGTTAGTTGTAGGACTGGCTACCACCGTAGCTCCTGTGGTAGAACTTAAACCAGTAGCCGGAGACCATTTGTATGTACTTCCGCCGCTGGCAGTCAAAGTAACCGAAGGGCTGGTACAACCCACGTATGCATATCCGTTAGGAGAGCCAACGCCCGGAGCTATCGTTATTGTAGGAGGAGCAAGCACCGTAATGTAATTCAGCTTTACCATCGTATCCGAACCAGTATTAAAGTTTGATACGATAAGTGAAACAGAATACGTTCCCGGTGTATTGTAAGTCCGTGGTCCGGGATTTTGCATGTAATTTACCGGGGAAGTTGAACCGGGAAAAGACCACTCATAATTTGTAACTCCATTAACGCCGGTAGAGAGGTTGGTCCAGGTAACAGATTGTCCGACACAAATAGTGGTAGGATTACCGGAAAAATTAGCCACCGGCTGTGCGTAAATGTTTGACGCAAAACAAGAACAGATAAAAAATGCAAGTAAGATGTTTTTCATGATGTATTTTTTGGTTTTTTAAAATTATTTTTGGGGGGCGACAAAAATAAGAATATTCCGGAATTACAAATTATAATTAATAATCAAAAGTAAAAATTGGCCATTAATCGTTGGCCGAAAAATACTTTTTCCATATTTTATGCATTTGTTATTATAGTATGGTTTTTTTTGTTTCCATTTTTATTTTGGTTTTATTTTATTCTCTTGAAATCTCACTCATAAAGATTCCGGATTAAAAATTCTTTTTGTTTTGAAATACCTGTTGCTTTTTGCCGGCTCGTATATTTGCTGGGAATTTATAATACCATTTTTCATGAATTATTTTCTCATCAAAACCGAACCCGAAACATATTCCTGGAATCAGTTTGTAAAGGATGGAAAAACCATGTGGGAAGGCGTTCGCAATTATGCAGCGCGTAAAAATATGCGGGCTATGAAAGCAGGGGATCTCGCGTTGTTCTACCACAGCGGGGAAGATAAAGCGGTGGTTGGGATTTCAAAGGTGGTGAAAGAAGCTTACCAGGATCCGACTACAAAAGAGGATTGGTCGGTGGTAGACCTGGTTCCTGCAGGTGCATTGAAAAAACCTGTTTCCCTGCAGGAAATTAAATCGGAAAAAAGATTGAGTAATATCTACCTGGTGCGCCAGGGAAGGCTTTCCGTAATGCCTTTGGAGAAAGAGGAATTTGAATTGATCGTCAGCATGGGAGGCAAAGGCTGAAGAAGTTATTGGTGTTCAGACAGTATGTTGGTTAAGCGCAGCACTAATCTTCTAACTTTGTCCCGATGAATATTTCTGAAAATGTTTCCCTCCGGAAATTTAATACGTTTGGCATTGATGTACACGCGAAGTATTTTTTAGAAGCAGACTCTGTTTTCACTGTTCAGCAGTTTTTAGAAGACAAGGCCTTTACTTCTTTTACGGAGGGAAGGAACGGTTTTCTTGTGCTCGGGGGCGGCAGCAATGTATTATTCACCGGGGATTTTAATGGAGTTGTTATTAAAAACAATATAAAGGGGATTGAATTGCTCAGACAGGATGCGCATCATTATTATGTGAGAGCAGGAGCGGGAGAAATATGGCATCAGTTTGTGATGCATTGCATACGGGAAAATTACGCAGGGGTTGAGAATCTTTCTCTTATTCCCGGATCGGTGGGAGCTGCCCCGATTCAGAATATTGGCGCATACGGAGTGGAACAAAAGGAAGTTTTTCATGAACTGGAAGCTATTTCCATTCACGAAAAAAAGCGGGTTGTATTCAGTAGCCCGGATTGTCGTTTTGGCTATCGCGATAGTATCTTCAAGCACGAAGCAAAAGGGAAATTCATTATTACTTCGGTTACGTTTAAGCTTTCAAAAACACCCATCCTGAATACAAGTTACGGGGCTATCAATGCAGAACTGGAAAAAATGGGAGTTCGGGAACCTTCTATTACATCCGTGTCCCAGGCGGTATGCAATATCCGCAAAAGTAAGCTCCCTGATCCGGAAAAGATAGGGAATGCCGGAAGCTTCTTTAAGAATCCGGTGGTCAGTGAGGATAAATTCCAATTGATTAAAAAGGATTTTCCGGGAATTCCTTCTTATAAGGATCCGCTTGGAATAAAACTTGCGGCCGGCTGGCTGATCGAGCAATGCGGCTGGAAAGGAAAACAGCTAGGCCAAACCGGTGTGCATAAGGACCAGGCTTTAGTGCTTGTCAACTATGGCCATGCAAAGGGAGAAGAGGTGCTTGAATTATCAAGCAAAATTATCCATTCTGTAAAAGAAAAGTTTGGCGTGGAATTAGAAAGGGAGGTGGTGGTAATATGAACGGAACCTTTGCACGATCATGACTCTAGAAGCCATCTCATTACCTCTTCTGAGCGACCAATACTTGAAAAAGCCTCAAAACCTATTTTTGAGATGGCTTCTAATAATTCACGTATGGTTTTAGCAAAACAACTGGAGCTTGGATTTCGTACATATTTTGAAGCCGTACGTTTTATCTTTCGTCATCACCTCTGGTGGGTATTTCTTTTTCCCGTTGCCATGAACATTCTTCTTTTCCTGGGAGGGTATGCGCTTATAGGATCGTATACTACCGGTCTGCAGGATTGGGTCACGGATAAGATCGGGATGAATGGAACCAATTTTCCGTTTTCGGAATTTATCGGAGCGGCTGTGGGGATTCTGATCAAGGTTCTTTTCTTTCTTTTATTTGCCGTTTACGGCGGATATATTGTGCTGATCGTATTATCTCCTCTGTTCGCGTACATTTCGGAAAGAACGGAAGAGATCATTTCCGGAAAACAATATCCTTTCAATGTTGGCCAGTTTATGAACGACATTGTGCGGGGAATATGGATTGCCTGCCGGAATCTTTTTCTTGAAACCGTGTGGATGCTGCTGCTGTTCATTTTTGCCTTTTTTCCCGTGATTGGCTGGCTGGGTGGCATTCCGTTTTTTATACTGTCCGCCTACTTTTATGGTTTTTCTTTTATGGATTACACAAGCGAAAGAAGGAAAATGAAGGTGGCGCAGAGTGTTGAGTTTGTACGTGCCTACAAATGGCTTGCCATTGCCAACGGCTCCCTGTTCAGCCTGTTCCTTCTTATTCCGTTTTGCGGAGTTTTTCTTTCGGGGTTTGCCGCCATTGTATCTGTGACTGCTGCTACCCTGGCTGTCAACGAAATTGCACCGGTGTCCAGACAGATGTCAGGAAAAAATTACTTTTGACACCCGTATGAGCACTACCCCCCTTCGTATTTCAACCGTTTCGTATATCAATGCCAGGCCATTTGTTTATGGAATAGAACATTCTGGTCTGCTTCATAATTTTTCTCTCTCGCTGGATGTACCGTCCAGGTGTGCTGAGAAACTTAAAGACAATCAGGCAGATATCGGTCTTGCTCCTGTGGCTATTATTCCTGAGCTGGGAGAGCATTTTATTATCCCGGATTTTTGCATAGGTGCAAACGGACCGGTTCTTACCGTGATGCTGTACAGCGATGTTCCTTTGAAGGATATCCGGACAATTCATCTGGATCATCAATCTAGGACTTCTTCTCTGCTGGTTCAGGTATTGGCCAAATACTGGTGGAAAATTTCCCCCGAATGGATTCCTGCAAAAGAAGGGTATGAGAAAAAAATAAAAGCTTCTGTGGCGGGATTGATAATAGGAGACAGGAATTTTTCGCTGAAGGGTAAGTATAAATATGGCTATGATCTTTCCGAAGAATGGAAATCTTTTACCGGACTTCCGTTTGTTTTTGCATGCTGGATAGCAAATAAAAAACTGGAGCCATCAGTCATGCAGGCATTTCATAAAGCGTTGAAATACGGTGTTGATCACAGGGATAAAATTGTCGGGGAGCTGAAAGGACAGATCGATGAAAAGACCGTGAAACATTATTTATACAGTAATATCAATTACCATCTTGATAAGAATAAAGTGGAAGCAATGAATTTATTTTTGAAGATTGGAAAGGAACTCTGATGACATGTAACCTGTTGGACTGATCAAAACCGGGCTGTATCATTTGCCCAATATGTTCCATCTTCCTTGCTCCTGTGCAGTGCAGGGCTTCGTTCGTTTAGTGAGAAGCTAAAGTGGTTTTTTTGTATAAATATTCATTTTGGGTTTTAACAGGGATTCGTTATGTTTGCATCTCGTTTATTACTTTTATTTTAGCTTTGTATAAATAAACACTTGAACATGAAACTTTCTTTTCTGACCGCTCTTGCTGCAATATTTCTTTTTTCTCAGGCTACCGTTACTTTTGCTCAAAAAAAAAGCGGAAATGTAATCGAGAAAGGAACGGATGAGTACAAAATGTTCATGGCAAAGCAGGATTTTTATTCCGGTGATTATCGTTCGGCAGTAAATAAATACAAGGAAGTTCTCAGAAACAGGCCATCGGATGCGTCTGTTCAATTTTATATCGGCCAGTGTTATTTCATGATGCGTGAGTATAATGCCGCCCTTGAATTCCTGGAAAACGCTAGGAATACGAATCCTTCCGTAAATGAAGAGCTCAGTTTGTTCCTGGGCAGAACGTATCATTACAGAGGGATGCTTGATAAGGCATTGGATGAGTTGAACAAATACCGTAAGACCATTGCCGACAGCCCGAAGCAAATTGCGGAAACCGAAATAGATGTTTACATTGCCCAATGTAAAGTTGCCAAAAGCTTAATGGCAGCGCCGGTAAATGTAACGCTTGTACCCCTGTTGGAAATAAATTCACAATACGATGATAAAGGACCTGTACTGACAAACGGAGACAAGACACTGGTGTTTACATCGCGCAGACCTACCGGTGATAAATCAAAAATGGATGCAGAAGGAGATTATGGATATTACGACGATGTGTACGAGAGTTTATGGAGCGATGAAAAGAGGACGTGGCTGCCGGCTGATATGATCCGTGGCCCTCTTAACTCGGAGGGGTACGATGCCTGTAACAGTATTTCCAACGATGGCATGACCATGTTTATTTACCGGAATGACCCGTCAACAGCGCGTGGAGGAGAAATATTTATGTCCAAAAAGGCAACCTCCGGTAAATGGAAAAGCCCCGAGATACTTTTAAAACCTATTAATACAAGTTATTACGAGGATGCTGCATGCATTTCTCCCGATGGTAACACGCTTTATTTTATCAGCGAACGTCCGGGCGGTTTGGGCCGGGGAGATATATGGATCTCCAAAAGAGCGGGAGAATATTGGTCTGAACCGGTTAATATGGGAGCTCCCCTCAACACCCCGTACGATGAAAACGGATTGTACCTTACTTCCGATGGGAAAACATTGTTCTTCTGTACAAACGGGTATAACTCCATGGGCTCTCACGATATTTTTAGGACAACAAAGGCATCCGACGGCAAGTGGTCTGTGCCTGTAAATCTGGGTTATCCAATTAATAGTGTGGGTATGGAGTCCAAGTTTGTAATGACAGCGGATAATAAGACAGCCTATATTTCTACCGTACGGGATAGCGGGTTAGGGGAAAGGGACATTGTAAAGATTGACATTTCCAATTACAATGTATTGACAGGGGAGAGTATCGCATCGGTTCCTGTAAAGGCCTCCCTCAATGGAAAGATAACAGATGAACAGGGAGCGCCGTTATCCGTTGCAATAAGGATAGTGGATAAAGCAACGGGCGTGGAAGCGGCAATGACAAGGTCAAACCCGGACGGGTCATTTTCGATTGATTTTTCAGGCGATAGGAATTATACCATGGAAGTTACTGCGGAAGGTTTTCAGCAGGTATCGGAGGGAATTTCGATTCCAGCCGGTAAAACGCAATCAAAAAACATCATTTTGGTTAAAAATAATTAGGGTTCATGTAGTATTGTTGTTCGGAATATTTTACGATATTCGCGTCCCTTTTTAAATAATTAAAACAAATGCCAGCAATTATCAGATTATCACGTCATGGAAAGAAAGGTCAAGCATTTTACCACATTGTGGTTGCTGACAGCCGTTATGCAAGAGATGCCCGGTTTATCGAGAAGATAGGAACTTATAATCCGCGTACAAATCCTGTAACTGTAAGTATCAAGTTTGATCGTGCAGTTGATTGGGTTCAAAAAGGGGCCAAGCCTTCCGATACCACACGTACTCTTCTTTCGTCTCATGGAGTAATGTTCAGGGCGCATCTTCAGAGGGGAGTTATAAAAGGAGTATTCACACAGGAGCAGGCAGATGCAAAATTCAATAAATGGCTTACCGAGAGAGAGGTTCTCGTGAACAATAGAAAATCTTCAACCGAAGCTTCCAGGAAAGAGGCTTATAAGAAGCGTATGTCTGTAGAGGCGGCTTCCAGAGAAACACGCAATGCTAAACGTAGGGCAAAGGCGGCTGCAGCGGTTCCACCGGCAGCTGAAGCACCCGCATCGGATGCTCCTGCTGCTCCCGAAGCTCAAGCGTAACTATTTTCTTTTATTCTCTTAATCCTAAATTAGTTATATTTTTCTGTAACTATTTCATCAGTCGATTCGTATCAATTGCAATTTGTATTTGTTTTAGGTTAGCTTTTGACTGTTGATTTACCCCGAGAAATGATTTTATGCGGAATTCAGTTTTTGCTTTTAAGGAATTTTCTGTAAATCAGGATAAGTGTTCTATGAAGCTGGGTACGGACTCGGTCCTGTTAGGAGCATGGGCAAAAAGTGATAAAGCAAAAAGAATACTGGATATTGGAACAGGCACCGGTGTTATCGCGTTGATGCTCGCTCAAAGAACAGATGCTGAAATTGATGCTATTGATATTGAATACGCTGCTCATGTTCAAGCAAAAGAAAATTTTTCGGAATCTAAATGGCACGACCGGTTAAAATCTTTTCATTGCTCGCTGCAGGAATTTACTCCCAGTAAGAAATATGACCTTATTATAAGCAACCCTCCCTATTTTCCTCTCCCAAAGTCTCACCAGGAAAGGGAAGGCACGCAGGCCCGTTATACACATTTACTGTCTTTCAGCGATTTAGCAGAACATGTGGTCCGGTTACTTTCTTCTAAAGGAAAATTCTATGTTATTTTCCCGATCCACGAAGGTGCCATGTTTACCAATGAAGCGGAAAAAAGAGAGCTTTTTCTGACAAACTACGTTTGGGTGAAAACTACCAGCAGAAAAAAATTCCCGAAGCGAATTCTTATGGAGTTTGGATTTTCCGAAAAGAAGGATATGGATGACTCCATGATTGTCATCCAATCTGAAAATAAATTTACAGAAGAATACAAGAATATGACAAAAGGCTATTTTTCACAGTTTTAGTTTTCTCCCTCGTTTCCGGTTTTTCTTTCTGAATTGCGGTTTTCATTCATTTTCTTAGTTTTGTGAGGTATTCCCGAAAATCCTTTCGGTCAAAACTCTATCTTATGCATAAATTCTACATATCTATTTTGCTGGTTGCCGGCAATGCGTGTCTTTTATTTTCTCAACGGGATTCTCTTTTAGAGAAAGGATTAGCCAATCAAAAAGCGGGTAAGCATGAACTGGCAATAGCTGATTTCTCTGAGGCCATTAAAAGACACGCGTCGGAAGTCGCAGCATATGTTAAAAAATGGGATGAACTTCAAAAGTTCAGTGAGTTTGAAAGAGCTGAAAAAGGTTTGGAACTGCCGCCGATAGATGTTGCATTTGCCGGTTCCTATTACCTGCGGGGTATTTCGCAGGCAGCCATGAAAAACACGGATGCCGCAACGGATGATTTTACAACGGCGTTAAAAATTAACCCTAAATACAGTCGTGCCTACTGTGAGCGTGGAAAGCTGTTGTGGACGTTAGGAAAAAAATACGAAGGTTGTTACGACCTCAGAACGGCCCGTAACCTGGGAGATACGCTTGCTAAAGAGTTGTTTGATGAAAAATTTTGCTGGAATGAGGCCGTACTTTTTCACAAAGAGGCAGTGTCCAAACTGAAACTCAATCAATACGATGTGGCCCTGGAGCTGATACAGAAATCCATTCTGCTTTCTCCGGACAGTGTTCTGTACCTTGTTGTGCGGGCAAAATGTTATTCGGGCCTGGGAAAACTGGACCTTGCACTCCCTGATTTTGACAAGGCGATAAGCACATTGCCCAAAAACATGGATGCCCATTTTGGGAGGGGCCTCGCGTATTATACAAAGAGGAAATACCAGGAGGCATTTGATGATTTTGACAATGCAGTCAGGATCAACGAAAGGTTTGCGGATGGCTATTTATACAGGGCCTATGCCTGTGAGGGTTTAAATAAAGTTCAGTCTGCTTTGTACGATTACGCCCAGGTGCAGCGTTTAAAACCCAATGATGCGCTGGCATACTATAAAAGCGGATTGCTGAAAAATGAAAGCGGCGATTCGAAGGGTGCATGCATTGATTTCAGAAAGGCGGCGTCGCTTGGAAACACCGAAGCGGGCGATTATGCAAAGAGTTGTAAGTAAAGGTACATGCAAAAAAAATATATTTACCTAATTGGTTTTTTAGTTTTTGGATTATGTTTTTTTGCCTGCCGTAAGGACCCTAAAAATCCTTCCTGGGATGTGGATATTCTGGCCCCCCTGATAAAATCTACTTTGACTATCAATAATATTATTACAGATTCTATCCTGCATCAAAACCCGGATAATTCTCTGGACATTGTTTATAAATACGCTTTACCAGCTTTTTCGGTTGATTCTCTTTTCAAAATTCCGGATACAACGCTGAAAAATAAGTACGTTGCACCTTTTTCAGCTACCATTGCACCTGGGGCTACAATTGTATCCCAAACTCAAAATATCAATTTTGTTTCGGGTGGTGTGTCATTAACTAATGTAACTATTCGAAGCGGGTATATGCTTTTTTCTATAAAGAGCTCGATTAAAGAGGTTACACATTTAACATATATCCTTCCCAAAGTTACGGACCCCGTATCCGGATCAGTGTTTAATAAGACTTTTATTATTCCTAAAGGGACAGTCTCGTCTCCTGGTGTATACAGTGGCTCTTTTGATCTTTCAGGGTATAAAATAGATTTAAGAGGAACGAATGGCACTAGCGTAAATACAATGATTATAAGCTATACGGCGATTCTTGATCCATTGGCTCCAGCATCTGTCAACATTGCACCGGGAGACAGTGTGGTAATCTCAAATAGTTTTAAGGATATTGTACCTCAATATGCAAAAGGATATTTTGGACACCCGATCACAAGTATTGGTCCCGATACTTCAGATTTTCCATTATTCAAACATTTTATAAATGGAACTTTAAAGCTGGAAGATATTGATATTGGTCTTAAAATTCAAAATGAAATTGGAGCGGATGCCCGGATAACTATTGATAATCTATCTGCAATAAATACCAGAACGGCTAATGCAGTTCCGCTTAATGGTTCTGTAATTGGAGTACCATTGAACATCAATCGAAGTGTAGATAACAGTGGAATGGTTACTCCTTCCACCTATAGTGTTTCATTTACTCCATCCAATTCAAATATTTTGGCCTTTATGGAGAACCTGCCGGATAAGTTAAGTTACCAATTAAGTTTAGAAATTAATCCGCTCGGGAATGTTTCCGGGGGTAATGATTTTATATACTATGATAAGTTAATGAAAACAGAAATGGTCATGACAATTCCACTCTCATTTGTGGCAAATGATCTTACCCTGGCCGATACGATTGATTTTAATATGCCTTCTACCATCGATAAGGTGAATGGAGGAAATCTTTATCTGTATGCTGAGAATGGGTTTCCGTTTAGTGCTGATCCCCAGATATACCTGATGGACGGTAATTTTCACATCGTTGATTCGCTTATAAGTGCACCTAATTCGATCATGGCGCCGCCATTAGATGCAAATCTTATTTGCATCGGCAAGAAGGCAACAAAACTTACTTTTCCTATTACTGAACAAAAGTTGTCTAAACTCAGGGCAACTGACAAAATGTATATTACTATGAAATTTAATACCTCAGACCAGCCAAAGTATGTGAAGATCTATAGTTTTTATGAAATGAACATTAAACTTGTGGGTGACTTCAATTACACGGTGGGTAAGAAATAAGGAAATGTGAAATGATCCAAGGGAAAGTGCTTTTTATTTTTGCATTTTTATTCTTTCGTGGAATAGAATTTACGTTTGCGCAGGATTCTCTGCCTCCGCAGAAGCCGGAACAGAGCATTGAGCTGCTTGGAGAAGGGTATATCACTTCCAAAACCATCACGAATAGATTTATTAAGGCATTTTATTTCGGAGAATTTATTGACGATGCACTCAAAAGTACGGTGTCCGGAAAGCTGGGTGCGGTAAACAGAATGGGTGCAGATTCAAAGTGGGGGTTAACCTATACATTTCATTCGCTGGAAGAAAAGGGAAAGCCACGGTTTTCTTTCTCTTTTTTTGACAGGGCAAACCTTAATTTGAAATTTTCTGGAGATCTTTTTAAAACTGTTTTTTATGGCAATAAGATGTTTGCCGGAAGTACCGCAGCACTTGGAAATTTTAAATTCAATTTCCTGCGTTACCAGCAATTTCGTTTTGGCTGGGACTGGAAAGGAAGTGTTACGCGAGGGTCTTACGGAATTGCTTTTTCCCTGCTTAGCGGGGACAGGAATACCGGTATAAATGCCCTCCGTGCAGATCTCTTTACGGCTCCTGACGGAACATTCCTCGATCTTGATCTTAAAATGGACATGATCCAGACGGATACAACGCGTAAAAGTTTCTTTGCGCAGAACGGATTAGGTCTCTCTGCGGACTGTTATTATGAATTGCCTTATGTAGCATGGAAAAGCCCCGGAAAAATTACAGTGGAATTAAAGGATCTTGGTTTTATCCGGTGGAAATCCAATTCGATGAGTCACCAGGTGGATTCTTCCTTTCATTTTGAAGGTGTAGATGTTTCTGATATCTTTAACCTCGATAGTTCTTCATTCACGTTTCACGTTGACGAAGCACTGGATGAAAATACCAGATTTGTAAAAAAACGATATGCGACCAGCATTCCATTTACACTGGATATCCATACCAAGGTCTTTTATGGAAAGAAACTAGCTTTTGAAAAGGGGATTTCCTGGTTATTGAATGCGCAGGCAAGACCCTATTATTATGCCAAGCTGCATTTTCTTTTGGGAATAAATAAATCTTTTGATGTGGCTTATTTGGTAGGTTATGGGGGCTACGGAGGATTCAATTCCGGGCTGGATGTAAAAATGGATTTTGCCCGGCATTATTCACTCCATTTTATAGATAATTATCTTTTTTCCGGAATAGCAGGTCGTTCAACCTATGGTATGGGAATGTATTTGAAACTGACCAGGAGATTTTAGTTTCATTCACAAAGCAGACAGCTTTTTAGCTATTGTTCAGAAAGGGATCTGATTTTCTTTTCTGCCGATCTTTCTCTTTTTTCTTTTTCAATGTAAATGGCCGGGACTGCCCGGACCTCGCATTTTTCCAGCGGGCATCTTTCACAGGTTTGATTAACTATTTTTAAAGGTATTGAATCATCGTCCCAGAAATTGATCTTTTTCTTCAGATCATTATCGATCTTAATTCCAATGCTCACACTGTTATTAAAATCGGGAATCGGTTCAATAGAGCGTGCGGTAGCCAGGATAAGGTATTCGTTTTCCGAATTGTGGTAGTGAGAACGTTGAATGCGGACAAGCGGTCCTTTAGTCCTGTTTTTTTCACTTAGTTTCCCTATTTCTTTAAGTATTCGAATGGAAACCCAGCGCCTGCAGTAATGCTCATCCAGATCACTGCCATGCGGGTTGTGCAGTTGATTTAAATGAAGCTCTTTTGTCAGGACATAGTAATCCGTATTTATTTTATTATCAAAACGTAGAAAGAACAGGTTGTTTAGATTGAAATGATGAGGCAGTATATTAGTAAGGCGGTGCATGAATGTTTCGTGGGAAGTGGTGTATTTGGCAATAAGGTTCAGAAAATGGTCTTCATTCCATTTTTTCGAATGAAAAAATTTCTCCATATCCTGAACAATTGCCTTTTCATTCATTAACAAGGCGCCTGCAAAATAGGATGATTTGTAATTGTTTAATATGGAGTCGAAAGACCCTATTTTGAGTAGCGGTAGGGTATATGGTCTTTCTTCCAGCTGAAGGGAATTAAACCCGATTTCTTTTGCAAGGATAAAAGCCCGCTGTGAGTCATCCAGGGAGGGATTGAGCAGTAGTTTTTTCTTTCCCTGGATCAGGACAGAACGCAAATGTGCCAGCTCGGGATAAGTGCTGAGCTCAGTTAAGTTCACCTCGTATCCATATTCTTTTTCCAGTATTTTTTGTAATTGTATCGATTTTACAACCGTCTTGTTATTGATTCCGTGCTTATCGGCAAACGATAGAGCATTTTTTTCCAGGTCTTCAAAATAGTTGTTATAAGACTCCTGGTAAGAACGGAGGACCGCAAGAAAAAAATGTTCCTGGGTAAATTCGTAGTTGCGGGTTACTTCAATGATGGTACTGATAAAGGCATTCACCTTAGCCGGGGCATTCGAAATTATTTCAATAAGTTTTAAAGGGTCTATTCCGAACATCTCCAGGGGGAGCTCGTCCAGTATTTTAGAATCCAGTATGGCCGTAACCGGAGCCAGGTTTTTATGAAGCTTCAGGGAGACCAGCTTGTCGTATGGAACATTAAGGGCTTTTGACAGGGAAGCGATCTTATTTCCTTTGGGGTATTTTTTCCCCTTTTCAATTTCGTTGATATAGGAAATCGACAGTCCGCTTTTTTCGGCGAGTTCGGAAAGAGAAAGATTGTGCTCGGTTCTTAACTGCTTTATCTTAAGCCCGAATACGATCCTGATGTTATCCTCGCTTAAATTCATGAACAAATATAAGGCAACTCGACCACCGGTTGTTAACAGCATGTGTAAAAATATATTTAGCGAAAATTCGCTAATTGTAAAAATTCATATATTTGCGCAATTATTCTAAACTCATACATACCAACATGTCACCTGTAACAGCAACACTTCTCAAGGGCATTGAAGTTAACGCCCTGATCCTGGATGAACACATGGGCATTCTTACTACGGATGCACTCGAATTCATCGCCCATTTAAACCGAACCTTTAATACCCGGAGAAAGGAGCTTCTCGGGAAACGTATTCAGCGGCAGAAGGACATCGATAACGGAAAGATGCCCGATTTTCTGAATGAAACCAGAAAAGTCCGGGAAAGCGAGTGGGTCGTGGCAGCTCTGCCTCGGGACCTGCATGAGAGGAAGGTGGAAATTACCGGACCCGTGGACCGGAAAATGATCATCAATGCACTCAATTCGGGTGCGGATGCTTTCATGGCGGATTTTGAGGATTCTACTTCCCCTACCTGGCATAATATTATTGAAGGCCAGGTAAATCTTCGCGATGCGGTGCAGGGAACCGTTACTTACGTGGGAGAGGGTAGTGGCAAAAAATATGCGTTGAACAAAGAAACGGCCGTACTGATGGTGCGCCCGCGCGGATGGCACATGGAAGAAAAAAATGTTCTGGTGGATGACGAGCCCATTTCAGCTTCCCTTTTTGATTTCGGGTTATACTTTTATCATAACGCTCACGAGCTTATAAAAAAGGGGACTGCACCCTATTTTTATCTTCCAAAAATGGAAAGTTACCTGGAAGCACGCTTATGGAACGATGTTTTTCTGGAAGCCCAACGCTGCCTGGATATTCCCCCCGGAACAATCAAAGCGACGGTACTGATCGAAACCATTCTCGCAGTGTTTGAAATGAATGAGATCCTTTTCGAGTTACGACAGCATTCAGCAGGATTGAATTGCGGAAGATGGGATTACATTTTCAGCTTTATAAAGAAATTCAGGGTTCATGCGGATTTTGTTCTGCCGGAAAGAAGCCAGCTGACCATGACCACTCATTTTATGAAAAGTTATTCCGATTTACTGATACAAACCTGTCACCGCAGAAACGTTCATGCCATGGGCGGGATGGCGGCACAGATTCCGGTCAGAAACGACGAAGAAGCGAATGCAGTTGCCCTGGACCGGGTTCGTGCAGACAAGGAACGCGAAGCGGTAAATGGTCATGATGGAACATGGGTGGCTCATCCCGGGTTGATTCCAGCGGTAAAGAAAATATTTGACAAATACATCCCAGGTAAAAACCAGATCCAGAATAAACGAGAAGAAGTGAATGTAAATGCAAAGGACTTATTGCAGGTTCCTGCAGGTACAATTACGGAGGAGGGTGTCATTTCAAATATTGATGTAGCTGTCCGGTACATTGCTGCCTGGTTAAAAGGAACCGGATGCGTTCCTATTTATAACCTCATGGAAGATGCCGCTACCGCTGAAATTTCCCGTACCCAGGTCTGGCAATGGCTTCATAGCAAGAATGTAAAGCTGGCGTCCGGAAGAACACTGGATACCTCGCTTTACGAAACATTGGTTCCCAGGGCAGCAGAGCGGATAAAAAAATCGGTTGGTGGCCAGGTGTATAGAAACGAAAGATACGATGAAGCATTTATGCTTTTCAACCGAATGATTATGTCCGAATCGTTACCTGAATTTCTCACCACTGCTGCCTATTCAGCGCTGGACTAAAAATAATTTTTATTTCAAAATAAATACAAACCTGATTCTTTATAAGTAATAGTATGGATAAACAGAAAAAAATGAATTCTTTAATTACAGATTGGGAAACTAATCCGAGATGGAAAGGTATTGAACGTCCGTATAACGCTGAAGATGTAGTAAGCCTGAGCGGTTCTGTGAAAGTGGAACATACATTGGCTTCCCTTGGAGCTGCTAAACTATGGAAGATGCTTCATACCGAAAACTATGTGGCTGCACTGGGCGCTCTGACCGGAAACCAGGCAATACAGGAAGTTCAGGCCGGGTTGAAGGCTATTTATCTTAGCGGATGGCAAGTGGCGGCGGATGCAAATATGGCCGGGCAAATGTATCCGGATCAGAGTTTGTATCCGGCGGATTCCGTTCCCAATGTGGTAAAGAGGATAAATAATGCTCTCATTAGGGCAGATCAGATTCAATCCTGTAATGGAAAAGAGAATGTGGATTGGTTTGCACCGATTGTGGCCGATGCCGAAGCTGGGTTTGGCGGTAACCTGAATGCGTTTGAGCTTATGAAAATGATGATAGAATCGGGTGCGGCTGCGGTGCATTTTGAAGACCAGCTTTCTTCAGCCAAAAAATGCGGACATCTTGGGGGCAAGGTACTGGTACCTACCCAGGAGGCAATCAATAAACTTGTTTCGGCACGGCTTGCTGCAGACGTAATGGGGGTGCCGACCCTTATCATTGCACGAACGGATGCAGATGCGGCAAACCTGCTTACTTCCGACATTGATCCGCGTGATACCGGGTTTATTTCCGGCAGCAGAACAGCGGAAGGATTTTATCAGGTTAAAAACGGACTTGCGCAGGCAATTGACCGGGGGCTATCCTATGCGCCTTATGCGGATATGATCTGGTGCGAGACCTCTCATCCGGACATTGCGGAAGCAAAGGAATTTGCACAAGCCATCCACGCCCGGTATCCCGGTAAACTTCTTGCCTATAATTGTTCTCCTTCCTTCAATTGGTCCGTAAAACTCAGTAAAGAGCAAATAGCTACATTCCGGGAAGAACTGGCAGCGATGGGATATAAATTTCAGTTCATTACACTTGCTGGTTTTCATGCGTTGAATACCGGGATGTTTGAGCTGGCAGCAGCTTACAGGGAAAAAGGAATGGCAGGGTATGCAGAGCTTCAGCAACGGGAGTTCGCCTTGCAGGACAAAGGATTTAAAGCCGTAAAGCACCAGTCATTCGTAGGAACAACTTATTTTGATACGGTTCAATCTGCCATAACCCGCGGGCTTTCTTCCACAACTGCAATGGCAGATTCAACAGAGGTTCAGCAATTTGGATGAAGAAGTATCGTCAGGCAGGAAAGTATTTTCGGTGCGGGCATTGTATGCACGACAAACCGATTAACGGATCAGCATTAAATAGGTAACCACGAAGGGTGCCGAAATAATAACTGCATCAAAACGGTCAAGTATTCCGCCATGCCCTGGCAGAATATTCCCGGAATCTTTTACGCCCAGGTTACGTTTGAGCATGGATTCAACCAGGTCGCCCAGTGTTCCGAATACGGAAACAATGAGTGCCATAACGGACCAATGTATAGGAGTAAGTTCGGTAAAATAAATTGAGATCAGGAATGCTATTCCCTGGGTGCATACCAATCCGCCGATAGTTCCTTCCCAGGTCTTTTTTGGGGAGATACGTTCAAACAGCTTTGTTTTACCCATAGCTCTGCCAACCATGTATGCAAACGTATCATTTGACCAGATGAGAAAAAAGAATCCGAGTATGATCCTGGCATTGTTTTCACTGTTATAGTAGCTTACATAAGAATACGACAGTATCAAATAACAAAAAGGAAGAACGATAAATAATATACCGAACAGGGTGGGTGAAAAGGCTCCAAAAGGGGTGCTTTTCCCGAATAGTTTAAGGATCAAGAAGATTGGAAATACAAGAATGATCAAATGGATACCCGGCAAGCTCAAAACATCCCTGGTTTCAAAGAAATACTTACCCGCGGATGCTGAAATTAACAGTATAGCCAATATAAGTCCGGGTATTTTCCGGCTGCCTTTTTCTTTTTGCTCGGTCAGGGAATAAAATTCCCACAGGCCCAGAAGCGCAATGGAGCCAAACAAACCGATGAATGACCAGATATTCCATAAAATGCCGCTGATCATTACCAGTACAAAAATTGCGCCGGTGAACGACCTTGTCCAGAAATTATTCATCTGCTGAATGCTGCTTTTTTGCGAATGTACTCATAATGATTTTGAAGCTGGAGCTGACCGGTAAATTTATCATGCGCCGCCAGGGGAAAAGAACATTAAAGCGTATTATTTTCCATGAGCACGTATTTTGCTTTAACCGCATCGCTTCTGTTTACGCATACCTTAATGTCTCCGAATTTATAGAGTGAATCCTGGTGATTAATAATAACGCTTTGAATTTCGTTATGTTCCAGAACGTTTTTAATCAGCTCCGCCTGCTGTAGGTTCCCGCATGAAAATATGATCGCCCAATTTTTATCCATTCACTAAAAAGACATAGATCTCTTTCGGGCCATGCGCCCCTTGTACCAGGGTTTTTTCAATATCGGCTGTCCGGCTGGGTCCGGCGATATTGACTATCATGGAAGGAAATGTATTTCCATACTTCTTTCTTATTCCCGTCAATGCTTCTTTAATCGTATATACCAATTGAGAAGAATAAGAAATTACAATATGGTAATTCCCAAAAGCAGGGAGCCTTCTCCCTGAACTTTGCTTGGAGGAAACCAATACACTTCCCGTTCTTGCGGAAAGATACTCGCAAAGGGAAACACCTACATTGATACGGGGGATATCTTCTTCGTTTTCAGAAAAAGCAACTCCGCATTTTTTTAAAATATCCTTTGCTTTTTCCTCGAAGCAAAAAATACGATCCCATCCATTTTCCTTTACCAAGGAAGAAAGACTTTCCGCAAGTTCTTTTTCGTCTTCGCAGTATATGAATTTTCCGTTTAGCTTGGTCAGCTGCTGGGCAAAGGTAATCTCCAGCGGTTCCTGGGATTTCTGGTAAATATCACTGTCAAAATCAACATTTACACTGTTGACGGATTTTTGAATCAGTGCCTTTCTGATTTTTTTGAGAATCTTTTCCTTGGTAGTGGTTTCCTCGTGCATGAAATTCAGAAAGGTTTCTGTGTTTGCTCTGCTGTGGAGGAGGAGATATCAGGTTTAGGTTCGGCCGGTATTTTTTCCGAAGTACCAGAGGTATCTGCCCACGGGGGTGTTCCGTTTTCCATGGAGGCTGCACGTGCGGAAGCGGCGGCCTGAGAAGCTTTTTTCTCTTCTTCCGTTTCGTAAGGTCTTTTGCCAAAAATTTCTTCCAGATTCTCTTTGAAAATCACTTCTTTTTCAAGAAGGTATTGCGCGAGCTGTTTGAGTTGCTCTTTGTGTTTAGTGAGAATTTGTTTCGCCCGGTCGTAGGCTGCTTCGATCAGCAGGATTACCTCTGCATCGATGCGTTCGGCTGTTTTCTCGCTGAATGGTTTCTGGAACGCCATTTCAGAATTACCGGTAGAATCGTAAAAGCTTACATTACCGACTTTCTCGTTCAAACCATAATACATGACCATGGCGTATGCCTGTTTCGTAACTTTTTCCAGGTCACTCAATGCACCTGTGGAAATTTTGCCGAAGACCACTTCTTCCGCGGCGCGGCCCCCGAGCGCAGCACATATTTCGTCCAGCATTTGTTCCTTGGTGGTTATTTGCCTTTCCTCCGGAAGATACCAGGCCGCACCAAGGGATTTTCCCCTGGGAACAATGGTAACTTTAACAAGGGGGTGAGCAAATTCAAGTAACCAGCTTACGGTGGCATGACCGGCTTCGTGATAGGCAATTACTTTTTTCTCATCCGATGAAATAATTTTATTCTTCTTTTCCAGTCCGCCGATGACACGGTCAACAGCATCCAGGAAATCCTGGCGTTCCACCGTTTTCTTATCTTTTCTTGCAGCAATAAGCGCTGCTTCGTTGCAGATATTGGCTATATCCGCTCCTGAAAAACCGGGTGTCTGACGGGCCAGGAAGCCGGTATCCACATCGCTGCCGATTTTAATAGGTTTGATATGAACCTTAAAGATCTGTTCTCGTTCATGCAGGTCGGGTAAATCAACATATATCTGCCTGTCAAACCTGCCCGGGCGAAGTAAGGCACGATCCAGCACGTCCGCACGGTTGGTAGCCGCAAGCAGGATTACGCCGCTGTTGGTGCCAAAGCCATCCATTTCGGTGAGCAGCTGATTGAGCGTACTTTCACGCTCATCGTTTCCTCCCTGTATCATGCCTTTTCCGCGCGCTCTGCCGATTCCGTCAATTTCGTCTATAAATACAATGCAGGGAGCTTTTTCTTTTGCTTGTCGGAACAGATCACGTACGCGGGATGCTCCCACGCCTACAAACATTTCCACAAAATCAGAACCCGAAAGTGAAAAGAAAGGGACCCGCGCTTCTCCGGCAACTGCTTTTGCCAAAAGAGTTTTGCCCGTTCCGGGAGCACCTACAAGCAATGCACCTTTGGGAATTTTCGCTCCCAGTTCAGTGTATTTTTTAGGACTTTTTAGAAAATCTACGATCTCTTTGATCTCCACCTTTGCTTCTTCCAATCCTGCCACGTCATTAAATGTAACATTCACCTGCGTGTCTTTGTCGTATAAAGCTGCTTTGGACTTGCCTATGCTGAAGATGTTTCCTGCACCTCCGGCACCACCACCACCGCTCATCCGGCGCATAAGCAGAAACCAAACAGCTGTGAGCAGCAGGATAGGAATGATCCAGCTCATATATTCATTCATGCCGGTTCTGTTCTCACTGCTTGGGAGAACCCGGTCTTTCGGATCCAGCACTTTCTGAACCTCGTCCAGCTGTCTTGTAAAAGATTCTTTTTCAATCTTCATTACAAAGTGCGGACCCGGGTTAATTTCCTTGGTAATCGGGCGTTCTTTTACTTTTTCATACTTGGCATCTTTCAGGCGATCTGTCTTGATATAGATCTCTGCGGTTTGCTCATTTACGATCACAATTTTTTTGACATCGCCTGGTTTCAACACATTCTCCACAAAATCCGGCCATTCGATGCGCTGGGTGTTATCTGTAAAGTTTGGAAACCACATCAGGGCAAGTCCAACCAGGATGACAATATAAATCCAATAGAAATTAAAATTGTTAGAACCTTTTGGAAGCTTGTTCTTGATCTTCTTGAACTGCTCCTTCGGATTTAATTCCTTTTTGACACCATCGGCTTTGGATGCCTCGTCTTTTATATTTTGCCCGTCACTCATTTATTTCTGCTTTTTTGCAATTTTTTTGATAGGTTTTTTTGTCGAAACACTTTTCCTGGTGGTTGCTTTTTTTGTTTTTGTCTTAGGTATATTTTTTTTCTTTTTTGAAGAGACTGGAATGGCTTTCATGTCCTTTATGTCTGCATCCGCCCACATATTTTCCAGGCCAAAATGCTGGCGTATATGCGGCTGAAAAACATGGACTACCACATCCACATAATCCATCAGGACCCATTCGGCATTTTGCAGGCCTTCGACATGCCAGGGCCTGGTCCCTGTTTCCTTTTTTATAATGTCCTCCACATTTCCTGCAATTGCCTGAACGTGTGTCCGGGAATTTCCTTCACAGATCACAAAATAATCGCAGGGTGAGTTTGATATTTTTTTCAGGTTGAGGCAAGCAATCTCAGATCCTTTTTTTTCTTCGATGCCATTGATAGCGTGACGAACTAACGGAAGTGAATCTGCCTGTTTATTTCTCGCGGGTTTGACTTTGATTTTCATATGTATATAAGAGGACAAAGATAATGTTTTTCCAGAGCGGTACCTATCATTCTGTATAGTAAGAAGGGCTGTTTTGGGGTCGCCTTTTCCTTCCTCCGGGATGATTGGGGATTCCGGTCCGGCCACCGGCTTCCCTTCCTGGTCCATGAAATCAAGGGTGCCTTGCCTTTCGCTGCAGGATAATAATTGCCGGACCACTGTTTTGTTATGCATAACTGCACTCATTGTATATTCGTGCCCTTAGCTTCTGCTGAATCGTTCAGGAACAAAAGGCATATACCTATGAAGACGATCTTCCTTGGGAAAAATTGTATAGAGGTTGAACAAACCGACTCCACCAATAGCTATCTGGCCCAATTGGCTTCCCAGGGGTCCTGGCTGAACGGAAGAGGGGCATTCGAAGGTACAGCAGTTATTGCCAGGCATCAGCTGCGAGGCAGGGGGCAGCGGGATGCAAGCTGGGAAAGTGAGCCCGCCAAAAACCTGACGCTAAGCATTCTTCTGTACCCCGACTTTTTAAAACCCGAGGAGCAGTTCCAGCTAAATAAAGTGGTTTCACTCGGAGTAGCAGAGTTTGTGGCTGACTACCTGTACTTCTCTGAAGGGAGTAAAGGGGAGGATGTAAAAATAAAATGGCCGAACGATATCTATGTATCCGACAAAAAGATTGCCGGTATTCTGATAGAGAACTCGGTCAGTGGAGCTAAACTGCTTCAGTCCGTTGTTGGAATCGGTATAAACATTAATCAGGAAAAATTTTCTGCCGGATTGCCAAACCCCACTTCACTTAAATTGATTACGGGAAATGACTTTGACCTGAAAGAATGCTTTGAGAAGCTTTGTTCTTGTGTTGAGAAAAGGTATTTGCAGCTGAGAAACACATTTCTTCATCCCAACCACTCCCGTCAGGAAGAAATTGATCACGATTACAGCGAGAACCTTTACCGTTTTGCTGAATGGGCCCGTTATAAATACAAAGAAGCTACGTTGAAGGCGCAAATAACTGGTATTACCAAAACCGGTAAGCTGGTGCTGGAAACCAGTGAGAAGAGGATTTTGGAATGCGATTTTAAAGACGTAAGCTTTCTGTTATAGAGCTCCTACAATTCTTTCATTTTAACAGCAAGCATGTTGAAAAAATTGCGTAATGGTTTTTCCACCATCATCTTCATCATGGGATTAATATCGGCTTCAAAAATAAGTTGGCCCGAAGTCTGAGCAGGTGTGATTTCAGTGAGTAGGACATTCAGCGTAAAATTAAATGGCACCTTGCCATTAGAGGAAATTTTGATCTGTGAATTGGGAATTTTCTCCACAATCTTCATTCCGATACTTGCCATGCCGCTGATTTTAAACGAGCAATCGCTCTCAGTGCTCTGCCAGTCAACCACCTGAGGTGGCATAAGTTTCTGAAAGTTATTGAAATTGCTGAGAAAAGAAAAGACCTCCGATGCAGGTTTGTTGATCTCAGATTTATCGCTTTCTACTCGCATTAAATAAGCAGTTGATGGCTGAAATATTATTTCATTCCGCTCAGCACCGGACGTACAGGTTCTTTGCCATCCTGTCCCCATTTCTCAGGAGCTTCTCTCCATGATTTCAGCAGGGCAAGATCTGCTTTGGTAATTACCTCTTTTTTGAGCGCTTCTTTGGTAAGAGTTTCATAATCGCACAGGTGATATACCGGGCATTTTTCCTTTTTGAAAGCATCCGCAGAAACTTTGAAATTATAGGTGAAAATGGAAATCATTCCCTGAACAACACAGCCTGCGTTACGAAGGGAAGTAACTGCCTTTAAGCTGCTTTTCCCGGTAGAGATAAGATCTTCTACAATGACTACTTTTTGTCCTGCACCCACAACACCTTCAATGAGGTTGGTAAGTCCGTGTACCTTTGCTTCGGCGCGAACATAGCAGAAAGGAAGATTCATGGCATCGGCAATCATCATCCCGTGCGCAATACCCCCTGTAGCGACCCCGCATATGACATCGGGTTTGCCCATTTTCTCATTGATCACCTTAATAAATTGGTCGCGCAGATAGTTTCGTATCTTTGGATAAGAGAGCGTTCTTCGATTGTCGCAATAGATAGGTGCTTTCCAGCCCGATGCCCACACAAATGGTTTGTGCGGTTGTAGTTTTATTGCTTTTATTTGCAAGAGATGCTCCGCTATTTTTACCGCGGTATCCTGACTCACGATCATAAAGTTTATTGTTTTTACAAATGTATAAAGTTTTTTCGGGTGATAAGTGTATTCTGATTTCTTCAAAAGAGGTCACCGGTGATGCTAAAAGTTCAAAGAAGATCCTGTATGCCGATGCGGAATCACTTCATAAGGACTATAAATTGTTCGCAAAGTCTTCTAAACTAGACACTTTGGTTATTATCGGCGATGAGGAAAGAGTATGGAATGTGTTTCGCTCTTTGTTTCTATACATCGAAGCTGCGGGTGGTTTTGTTCTCAATGTCAAAGGAGAACTGCTGATGATTTACAGGAACAAACATTGGGACATACCCAAGGGGAAAATTGAACCGGGAGAATCACCTGATCAGGCAGCAGTCCGGGAAGTAGAAGAGGAATGCGGTGTTAAGAACCTGAAGATTGTGAAACCACTGGTTTCAACCCATCACATTTTTTTTCAGAATAAGAATAATTGTATAAAGCGGACCTATTGGTTTGAAATGGTATGTAATGACACTATTCTTCCTTCCCCGCAAAAAGAAGAAGGCATTGAAATGGCGAAATGGATGTCCAGGGAAGAGGTGAAAGAAGTCATGAAAAAGGTTTATCCCTCCCTGCAGGAGATTATAAAAACTACTTTTTCCCTTTAATATTTAGAAGGATGGGCTCAATATCAATTGGGTTTTCTGCCGGAGATCGAAGCACGTTACCTTTGGGATCAATGAGGTAGTAGGCAGGAACAGTAAGTACACGGAATTCTTCCTTTACTTTTTTGTAATTATCGCAATGGAGGAAAATCCAGCCCGTGTTATTCTTATCGGGATCCAGTTTGGGATTTTTTTTAAGAAAATTGCTCATCGTTTCCCGCTTTTTATCTACGGATATACTTACAAAAACTATTTTCCCTCCATAAGATTTTTTCAGATCGGGGATTAGCATCATTTCCTGTGTACAGGAAGCACACCAGGTCGCCCAGAAATTCAGGTAAATGTATTTCCCTTTGAAATCACCTAGTGAAACGTTTTTTCCATCTTTATCCTTAAAAGCAAATGAAGGAACAGGTTTTCCTGTATTCATAACGGCTAATTTCTTTCTCAGATTCTCGGCGGCCCTTCTGTTTATTTCCGCTTTGCATTGCTTGCTTGCCTGGTCGAGAAGTGCCAGCACCGCATTGGTTTTGTAGGCAGGATACCGGTAATATTCTGAAAGTGATTTCAGAACAACAGTTTCCCGTATCGTATCGTTTGTAAGTAATTTACTTTGTCCGAACAAATTCATCAAAGAGGAAAAATTTTGCTTGTTATTTATTTCGTTTTCAATTTCTCCTTTAGCCATGAAATAATTGGAGGTGACTGAAAAGAACTGATGAAAAAAGATCATGTAATCTGAATTATCCAGAAGGATAGGTTTAGTTTCAAGATACTTCTGGAATATTTTTTCTTTTTCCCTGAGTGTGATGCTTTCTTCCAGCGATGCGAAGGTGTAGTGAATGTGTGTATTAAGATAGGCCTTGTTTAATTTCGAGTATTTTGTCACGCAAAGCGCTTTCATGGTGTCAATCACTCCGAAAATGGCCGGGCTTTTCCTGGCTAACTGGGGGTGATGGTATTCCAGGAAGGCTTCATAACGGTTGCTGAAATCAGCTATCAGGTAGTTCAGCTCAGAAGTGTCTGAGTTGTTGAATTCCAGCTCAACAGGAACAGTCATGCCCAGCATGTTTACAGCACCGGAGTCTTTTGCCAGTAAACCAATGTCGTAAGTTTTGCCGGGCTCAACCACAAGTTCTGCCCTCGCATTATCTGCTGTCAGAAAAACAGGGGTGGTTTTAGTAACCGGAAAACTCAGGCTGAAATTCCCGCTGGCATCAATGACGCTTGTAGCAAGTTCTTTCTCTTTGTAGGAAACATAATCGTCGTAGGTGAATGCCGAGAGCGCATTGGTTTCCGGAAGATAGCTTCGGTCGGCTTTACCTTTTACGGTAACTGTAATAGACTGACCGCCTGCCCGCGACAGATGGCTGATAATTAAAACGAGTATAAAAAAATGCCGGAGCACAGGTGTGATTATTTCAGTTCTTTAGCAATACTTGCAGGGATAAACTGCGTTGCATCTCCTCCGTTTCGGATAATATCGCGTATTACGGTGGAATTTATAGCCGAGAGTTCCGGCCTCGAAAGGATAAAAACGGTTTCGATGCTTTCATTCATGGCATGGTTCATTTGAGCGATGGCTCTTTCAAATTCAAAATCGGCAGAGGTGCGCAGGCCGCGCAGTATGTAGTTTGCGTTTTCCTGTTTGCAGAAATTAACAGTAAGCCCTTTGTAAATTTTCACTTCAATTTTTGCATTCCCCGTGAATATTTTTTCGATCCACTGTTTTCTTTTTTCGGCGGGAAAGAAACCTTCCTTGTTGGAATTTATACCGATTGCAATGATCAGTTTGTCAAAAAGCGGCAGGGCCCTTTGTATAATGGACTCATGTCCGCGTGTAATGGGATCGAATGATCCGGGAAAAACTGCAATTTTATTCATTGGCCCAGTCTATTTTACCTGTAATACCTGTTATTACCGAAGATAGAAAAATTCACCGTTCCATATTCCCGCGTTTCCTGTAATTGCATGATACCGGTGAATTTTACTTCCACCGGATGTTCCACGATCAGTGTACCGTCTTCTTTAAGCAGCTTCTTTTCAAATATTAACGAAGGAATACGTTCAATATTTTCCAGCCTGAAAGGAGGATCGGCAAAGATGATGTCAAAGGTTCCGGAGCACAGACTGAGGTATTTAAATACATCCATGCATATGGCCTGGATATTTCCAAACGTAAATTCCGCCGCGGTTTTTTTGATGAAACCTACACACCTGGGGTTTTTTTCAATGGTGGTAATTTCAGCAGCGCCCCGTGAAGCCAGTTCATAACTGATGCTTCCGCTCCCTCCAAAAAGATCCAGCACTTTTTTTCCTTCAAAGTCCATCCTGTTTTGAAGGATGTTGAATAATGCTTCCTTGGCAAAATCGGTGGTAGGACGAATTTCCACATGTTTGGGAATGTGAAACTGCCTGCTTTTGTGGGTTCCGCCTATTATACGCACAGGTACTGTGTGAAGAGTGAAAACAAATTATGGGAGGGCATTTCCTCGAGCTTATAACTGTATGTAAATTCATTCGGGCGGGTTGCAAACTTGATCCTCCGGATATAGTTGTAAAGCAGCGCATGCTCTTCCGCTGTTTTTTCAATTTCACCCGATATCACTAGCTCAGTATCCTCCGGATTCAGATGCAATTGTTCATACACAAAAAGCGTATAGTATGCAATGTCCTCTGCTACTTTGTAGTGAAATGCATTGCTGAACAGCAGATCCCTGCCATCAAGAATTACAATTTCCAGGCAGGAGGAACTGAAATTGGCAAAAACCTTTTTACCGGTATTGTTTTTATTTTCTATAAGCAACCCTTCCATGAAAGAGGTAGCATCGTGAATAAAATGGGCATTAATAAAATGCTTTCGGATCCTTGATTCAAAATCCAAAGAGAGGGTAAATACATTTGAAGCTTCCACATTGTTCAGTTTGTTGGAATAAACTTTTTCATTTTTATCCACGGGGTGATTAAATCCGAGGAACGATTCCTTTTTTTCATCATCAAACAACGCGGAAGGGATCAGGGTGAATTTGTTATGTGCAATGGCGCAAGTGACAGATTTGAAGTGTGCTTTTTCTTTGCTCCAGAAAGGAACAAACTCTCCTTCTTTCGACGGATCGGAGGGATGTATCTGAAGAGCGATATACTTATTTATACTGGTATCAAGAATGGTAAAGGCAAGATTCTTTTCGCTTGAAAGGATTGAAAGATGATAAGAGCCTGATTTTTCAATGTCAAAAGATTCGTCAACCAGCCTGATTGCAGGAGCAGTAATTTGCATTGAATGTTATTTCAGTTTCGCTTTTAAATTTACATCCAAAGCGCTTAGAAATTCATCCGTATAGAGATAGTGTTTGCCATGGTCCACTTTGTTGCCATGGATACAAACTGCCAGGTCTTTTGTCATTTTACCCGATTCCACTGTTTCAATGCAAACCTGTTCAAGTGCCTCACAGAATTTTATGAGCGGGGCATTGTTATCCAGTTTTCCGCGGAATGCAAGCCCGCGTGTCCATGCGAAAATGGATGCAATGGGATTGGTGGAAGTAGGTTTTCCTTTTTGATGTTCACGGTAGTGGCGTGTAACAGTTCCATGTGCCGCCTCGGCTTCCATTGTTTTTCCGTCCGGCGTAACAAGTACTGACGTCATCAGCCCGAGGGAACCGAAGCCCTGGGCAACCGTATCGCTTTGCACGTCCCCGTCGTAATTTTTACAAGCCCATACAAAGGCGCCGTTCCATTTCAGGGCGGAAGCAACCATGTCATCTATCAGGCGGTGTTCGTAGGTAATGCCTGCAGCATCGTATTTAGCTTTAAAATCCTTTTGATATATTTCTTCAAAAATATCTTTAAAGCGTCCATCGTATTTTTTCAGGATCGTATTTTTAGAAGAAAGGTATAAAGGCCATTTTTTCTGCAAGGCAACGTTGAAGCAGGATTGAGCAAAACCACGTATGCTTTCGTCTGTATTATACATCGCAAGTGCAACACCGTTGCCTTTGAAATTATATACTTCATGTGATTGCGCTTCGCCATTTTCAGGTGTAAACGTAATGGTAAGTTTCCCCTTTCCTTTGGTCACAAAATCCGTTGCACGGTATTGATCACCAAATGCATGACGGCCAATGCAAATGGGTTTTGTCCAGTTAGGCACAAGCCGTGGTACATTTTTACAGACGATGGGTTCGCGGAAAACGGTTCCGTCCAGGATATTCCGGATCGTTCCGTTGGGCGATTTCCACATTTGTTTCAGATTAAATTCCTTTACCCGTTCTTCATCCGGGGTAATGGTTGCGCATTTGATTCCTACGTTGTATTTTTTAATCGCTTCTGCTGCATCAACGGTTACTTTGTCGTCTGTTTTATCCCGGTACTCGACACCCAGATCGTAATACTTAATATCCACATCAAGATAAGGGAGAATGAGTTTGTCTTTTATGTATTTCCATATAATACGGGTCATTTCATCGCCATCGAGCTCAACTACCGGGTTTGCAACTTTGATTTTTGACATACTAAAAATGGTTAATGGTTACTTGGAAAAATAAAGAAGACAAATATAAAGAAAACCTGTTGTCGTGCTACAGGCTGAAGATTACGATGCTTGTTATTAATAAAGGAAGGATGAACGAATGTGATCTATGCTTTTCTGATTTTAAAATGATCAATGTAGTAAACTTCCGAGACCTGTTTGAAAATATATAAAGACATTGTTCTTTAGGACGAAGGGATTCTCTGTTGACTATTTCGTCTTATTATTTTAAGATATATCGATTTTGGAGGATACTTCCATTTCTTCCTGGGAAAGCGTCTAGTTAGGATTCCAATAATATGCTTCAAATCGTTTTGTAAAACGGATTCTCTCTCTCTAAATTTGTTCAATTATTCAAAGTGGGCATCTCAATCTTTCAATGGAATTAAAACAAAACACGATACCAGGGGAATCAGTTAAGGGTTATGCTGTTTTTTCTGGATCAAAAATAAAAACTCATACTCAAAACCCACCAAAAAATCAAAATAAAATGAAAAATCACCTCTACTTGTTAAAAAAACCAACATTGGTTGCTTTTCTATTGCTTTTTGCTAATTCATTTGTTTCTTACGGACAAACCCAGCCCAAGCTCCATTTTGTGGCTATGGGCGACAGCAGGTCAAATCAAAGTACATTCTCTAAGATCTGTGGTTTGGTAGATGGTAAGAAGCCCGAGGTGGTTATCTTTTCTGGTGACCTGTGGGATGGCTATTCGCAGTCTTCATGGATATCCACCATCACCGGCAAACCAAATTTGAATGCTATATTAAATGCCAATAAGTTTCTGGTGGCATGGGGAAACCACGAGTCCTGCAGCGCTGTTCAGGGAATTTCCCCAACTATGCTTAGGGGTGGTGCCTGTACTTATTCCTTTACAGAGGGTAATTGTTTTTTTGTCTGCCTAGGCATGGATCCCGGTGCCAACTTAACGTTCCTGGAAAACCAGTTGAAATCAGCTGCAGCGCAGGCTGCCAAATGGAAGATCATTTACCACCATTATCCAATTTATAGCAGCGGAGGTCACCCGATAGATGGTATGACTTCGTACGAAACCATATGTGACAAATACAATGTTGCTTTTTCTGTTGCGGGTCATTGTCATAACTACGATAGGACCAAAGTTATGTTTGGCAAAGCTGCGGTATTTACTGGAAACGTAATTCCCGCTACTCAAAAAGGCACAATTTACTCAGTTTCGGGAGGAGCGGGTGCTCCTCTGTACAGCGTGGCCACTAAATCATGGCAAGCCAAGGCTGTCAGCGATAATAACTTTATAGAGTTTTTTGCTTACGATGATAGCATGCGTGTAAAAGTATACAATGGCAGCGGTACTCTGATAGATAACTATGTACGCGGAAGATACGATGCTACCACCGGTGTGGATGACTTAAACCAGCACAGCACAGAATTGTATGATGCCCGGCCAAGCTCTTTCAGCACCTTAACTACTATTGATTATTACCTGGATAAGTCTGCAGGTGTTGAAATTAATATACTGGATATGTCAGGAAGAGTAGTTAAAACTCTTGTAAACGGGGCTCAGCCTGCAGGAGTGAATACTACCACATGGAATGGAAACGATAACTCAGGAAATAGTGTGCCAGCGGGCGTTTATTTGTGTAATATGATTTCAGGCGAACATAACTTTACTAAAAAACTGATATTTGTTAAGTAGCTTGAGCGGTAGAATCAGAATGCATAGTGTATGCAGAAAGCTGTTTTTAAAAACAGCTTTCTGTATTTAAAATAGTATCGCATTATCATAATAAAAAAATAATGTTTATGAAAAATCCGATGAAATTTGTTGTCCTTAATTTAGTTATTTCGTTATTGATCAACCTGCAATTAGTAAAAGCCCAGCAATGGGAATGGTCAAAGACATTGGGCAATTCGGGCCAATGCAGGGCGCATGGGATAACTTCCGATAGTGAAGGCAACACCATCATTACTGGCAGTTTTTCCGGAACCCTGTCACTTGGCGACACTAAATTTAAAAGCTACGGGTCTTACGATATCTTTCTTGCAAAATACAGTACAAATGGAAATTTAATATGGGCGAAACATGCAGGAGGAACTGAAGATGAGGAAGCATTTGGAGTTGCCTGTGACAAGGAGGGCAATGTTTTTATAACAGGATATTTTTCGGGAGTTTTAAATTTGGATAATAATGCTTTAGGCAATGGTGTTGGGGAGAATGATAAAAACTGTATGGTCGTGAAGTATGATAAAGATGGTTCCCTGCAATGGGCCATGCGCTCTATGGGTGCGGGAGACAAATATGGAAAGGCCATAACAACCGATAAAGATGGGAATGTTCTTTTTACGGGCGTTTTTACCAAAGAAATGATTATTGATTTTGAACTTTGCGCTATGAATAAGGACCATGAGGAAGTGGAGATACATGCTGACCTGAAAAGCGAAAGTGCCTCAAATATATTTACTGCAAAAGTGGCAAGCAATAGCAATTTTTTATGGATACAGCAGAGTAAGGGAACAGGGATAAATGAATCAACATCTATCGAAACGGATCAGGATGGCAGTTGCTATGTCACAGGTTCTTTCTCGGGCAAATGTAATTTTGGGGACAAAAAAATCAAAAGCAAGGGAGGTAAAGATATTTTCGTTTCGAAGTATGATCCTGCGGGAAATATCATTTGGGCCAAAAGATCAGGCGGTTCTTTGGATGACCAGAGCTCCGGGATTGTGAAGGATTCAAACGGGTATATGTATCTAACGGGATATTTTTCGGGATCGTCTTATTTTGGAAATACCAAATTGCAAAGTAAGGACAACAGTAATATTTTAGTTACTAAAATGGATAGTCACGGAAATACGTTGTGGGCAAAACAGGCGGGCGGTACAGGTAATGAATATAGCAGGGGGATTAAATTGGATAGTAAAGGAAATATTTATATAACGGGTGAATACAATACCGGCTTCAACTTTATGGACAGTAAGATCTCCAATTCAGGTGATTGGGATATTTTTGTCCTTAACTTTAATAATCAGGGCGAAATGATTAAAGGATATCAGGCAGGCGGGAAAGGTCGTGATAGAGGAGTTGGAATTACCGTTAATGAGAAAAGCAATTGCTTTGTTCTGGGAACGATTAGCCAGGAGGCAAAATTTGATGATATAAATATTAAAACTACGGGCGACTTCGATATCTTCATTGCAAAAATTAAAGAATGAGGTATCGTTAATTTGAAAAAGTTATAGAGTTATTAGCCAATACGCGGATCAGCCCGGTTTAAAGACTCCCCATTTTTAACTATAGGACCAACTGTTTAGTGCTTATTACTTAAAGCACAGGCTGTTGCCCTCTGATTTTTTTAAAGATATAAGTCGCAATTCTTTTCTACTTTTGAAAAAAGCTTTGTAAATGAAACCTTCGGATGATCTATTTGAATTGATAAAATCATTAACCAAATCGGAAAAAAGGTATTTTAAGATCATTACAACCAAAAAGGACAGTGCCTCCCAAAAGAATAACTACCTCAAGCTGTTTGATGAGATTGAAAAACAAAAAATATACGATGAAAAAAAGATTGTAGCCAAATTTTCTGATTCTTCCTTTGTTAAACATCTTCCTTCGGAAAAGAATTACCTATATACCCTCATTCTTAAAAGTCTGAATTTATATCATTTTACGTCCTCTAAAGGTGCTTCGATGGATGAGCTTTTGCATTTTACAGAGATATTGTATAGCAAGGGCCTGTATAATCAAAGCAGAAAAGTAGCAGGTAAGGCCAGAGATGTTGCTCTGAAAGAGGGGTTGTACTATCAAATGGTCGGTCTGTCCAAGCTAAGGCTGGCATTGGCGGTACAACTGGCTGTTTCGTCGGAACAACTGAAAGCGGAAGAGGAAGATATTTTTTTCAACCTTAAATCTGCGGTTTCTAATATAGCCAATGAAAGTAAGTACATGGAACTTAAAGGTCAGTTTTTGTTTTTGATCAGAAGGGAAGGAGAGCTGGTTAGGAAACCATCCGAGATGCAAAAGTTTGATTTGATCATCAACAATCCTCTGATGAACGATGAGAAAAAGGCGCTTACGTATGAGTCGAAAAATATTTTTTATTTTATCCGTTCAGTATATCATCATGTTATCGGGGACTTTCAGAAAGCATATTTTTTCAACAAGAAAGCCTTAGAATTTATTGAGTCCCACCCGGAAAAAATCACACAGCAGTCTGATTACACGGCCAAGATCAATAATATATGTGAAACCTGTCTGCGTATAAAGAAGTACGATGAATTCAGGATGTATCTTGATAAGTTGCAGGATACACCGGCAGCGTCGACGCTGGATAAGAGCCGAAAGTTTTACAGGTACTACGAACTGCTTTTGAGAATGTATGTGCAAACGGGTGAGTTTAATAAAGGAATTTCATTGGCCCCTGAAATACAGGAGGGGATGAAGCTGTATGAAAAGCATATACACAAATCCCGTGTGATTAGCTTGCATTATCACTTTGCGTATGCTTACTTCGGATCAGGCGATCATAAGAATGCGTTGGTCTGGATAAATAAAATATTAAATGATAAAACAACTGATTTGAGAAAGGACCTGCTTTGTTTTGCGAGGATATTGAATTTCTTTATTCATTTTGAGTTGCACAACAATTTGTTATTTGAGCATATCCTTAAATCCACGCGTCATTTTCTATACACGAAAGAGAAAATTTATAAACTGGAAAGTATTGTGCTTGACCTGTTAAGAAAACTTCCAAAACTGACCAATGAAAGCAAAACATTTGACCTTCTGAATGACTTTAAAGAAGAATTAAGCCATCTTCAGAAGGACCCGTTTGAAAGACTGGCGTTTGAATATTTTGACCTGTTATCCTGGGTGGAAAGTAAATTGGAGGGCAAAAAATTTTCGGAGGTTGCCAGATCCAAAATCTCTAAATGAGAAAATGAGATCGCCTGAAAGGTTACTTCGTATTTTGAACATTATTTGTGAAATATAAACACACGATGTATCAGGTCTGAAGTGTAACACATGTGCAACTAGTCAGAAAATCACTCCAAATTTGAGTATTTTAGAGGGTGATTCTGCCTTCGGTAGACTTCCAAGAATCGGTCAAAATAGATTATGTCTTCCATTGTAATATTCTATTCTTATTTCTACATTTACATTTAGAACGCTGCATATATTTTATAATCATTCGTTAACAACTAACTAAAACATCAGGCCATGGGATTCAAAAACTACCAAAGATTGATCGCAAACAAACAATATCTGATGTCGGTATTGTTTCTCTGTTTTGTTTCATTTGCAGGCGCTACTACTCAATACATCAGGTGGGGAACCAGCAAGGATTTTTTAAATGGATTGAATGTCACCTGGAATGGCTCCGGTACTGCCGATTCTATTCAATGGGGATATACTGCCGCTTTTGAAAAAGGAAAATTTCTGGCCCAGAAAAGAGCGGCTTCTCCTTTATCAGGAAACATATTTTTTTATGATTTTGGGAATTCAATCACCCCGTCTGCTACTATTTACTATAAAATAAAGGATTCTTCTTCCCCTGCAACATGGGGTGCTCAAAGAACTAAAAATACAGTTCCGGCAGCTACTGTAGATGGTGTTGATTTTACCTTTTGTGCTGCGGGAGATAGCAGAGGAGCATCCACTGTATGGAAAAATATTTCCGACAGGATGGCGGCTCACAATCCTATATGCGCTGTATTCAATGGGGATATTACCGCCACCGGATCTGTTGGTTCAGAGTGGACTACGTGGTACTCAAATGCAACTAATCTGAATGAAAATGTGCCTATGCTGCATGCTGAAGGCAACCACGAATCGCCTACTTCTTACCTGAACCAGTTTAACCTTCCCAAGAATGGAAACAATACCAATTATTCTTACTATTCTGTAATTTATGGGAATGTAATCTTTATCACCCTGGATGCAGAGATTGCTATGGCTCCGCAGAACACCTGGCTGGATGCACAATTGGCCGCGGCAAAAGCTGCCGGGATTAAATGGAGTGTTATTTCCTGGCATGAACCCTATTACACCAATGGATCTCATGCAGGCGAAATGACAGACTGGAGCTGGTGGACTACATTTGATAAATACGGAGTTGATCTTATTTTCAACGGTCATGACCACTGCTATGAAAGAACGAAGCCGATTAACCGTACCGTAAGCACTACTGCACCGGTTTCCAAATATGGAAGCGGCCCCGGAGAAGGCAGGTTGCAGATTGTTTGTGGTGGGGCAGGAGCTCCGCTGTACGATGGTTCAACTACAAATATGCTGGAGAAATATACAAAAGTCAATAACTACGTTAAATGCGATGTAACCGGCTGTGTAAATAATACTACTTCCATCACAATTACAGCGTATAATGGCTCGGGAGCTGTTATTGATAATATAGTGCTTGCCAAATCGTGTAATTCTACTACAGGTGTGAACGAACCGATGGGCCAGATATTCAACCCCATGATCGTTTCCCCAAATCCGGTAACAGGTAAGTTTAACCTGAAATACAGTTCGGATATTCAGGGAGAAGCATTTATAGAGGTGTCTACTCTGGAAGGCAAAGTTATAAAATCCACTACCGTTAATAAATCAGGACTTGATTTGGAATACAACGGTGATCTATCCGGACTTGCAAAAGGCGGGTACTACATTTCCGTTATCATGGGCTCTCAACGAGACAATGCATTAATTCTTTTGAAGTGATATAAGTCTATTACTCAGAATGACTTTTAAAACGGCGTCAACTATTCCAGTGACGCCGTTTTAACATTTTAGAGAGAGCTTAGACCAAAGCTTGTACTCTTGGTTAAGCAGTTATAACTTGTATTTATTAAATACATCCGATACTTTAATGCATTTTTATAGTTGATAGCTGCAAGAAAGAGATTCGCATAGAATTCCAATAATGGATTAAAATCGTTTTGTCAGAAAAATGGTTCATTCTTACTTTTGTCATGTATTAAAGCTCGCTGTGGTTTTTCATATATTGTAAGTGCCTGGGTATCCAAAAAAGGTAATGCGAGGTTTGTTTTGAAAAAAGACAGTCGTGCATTATTTTATGGCGCACTCTTTTTTGATGTTTAAGAGTGCGCCTTTTTTATTTATTTAGTTATTGTTTTTTAGTACAGTCAATTCCTTCATCCACCACTTATTTCTGTATTGTGCCGTTTATTGCCTGAATACTACCATGTATTGGTTTGGGCTATTATTTTTCCGAGGTGCGTTGTTCCTTTGTAAAAAATTTCATCACCTAAAACTTCATTACATGAAACACACATTCAGAAAAACATCCTTAGTCTTAAGTTTAGCGCTTGCATCCTATCTGGCAGGAGCCCAAGTGAAAGTAAATTCAATTGGCTCGGTCGGAATAGGCCTGGGAGCTACTAATCCTTCTTATAAATTAGAAGTAAATGGTGACATCAGTGTTACTGCAGGTAATGTTTACCGGATAGACGGTAATAAGATATTGTGGTATAATGGAACTAATAGCTCAAATATTTTTGTAGGCACAGGCGCCGGTACAAGTACCAGTACGGGTAATCACAATTGTTTTGTTGGAAATATGTCCGGACACGATATTACTACCGGAAGTTTTAATACCTACGTCGGCGGATATGCCGGAGCTGCTAATTTAACTTCCCTGGGAAGCACAGCTATAGGTAATCACGCCCTGGCTTCAGCTACCGGAGGATTTAATACAGCAATCGGACTTAATGCAGGGACATCAATCACTTCGGGTACTTTAAATACATTTCTTGGTACGAGCACCGATGCGTCAGCAGGTAATTTACAAAATGCCACTGCGATAGGGAATGCAGCCATAGTGAATGCCAGTAACAAGGTGAGAATCGGTAATGCATCTGTCACCGTAGTGGAAGGTCCTGTGGCATATACAGTCAGCGACGGACGCTTCAAGTTCAATGTAAAAGAGGAAGTGGCAGGACTGGATTTTATTAATAAGCTGCGCCCCGTTAATTACCAGATGGATACCAAAAAATTCAATGATCATGTTCGTAAAGGCATGCCACAGGAAAAAGGCGATGGTTTATGCAAGGCGGATAATACCGGATTGGACTTTAGTGCCTCTACCAGCATTATTCATTCAGGATTTATTGCCCAGGAGGTAGAACAAGCTGCTAAATCTTGCGGATACACTACTGACATAGTTGGTGTGCCTGCCAATGAAAACGATAATTATAGTTTGGCTTACGGCGCTTTTGTAGTTCCCCTGGTAAAAGCGGTGCAGGAGTTGAGCACAAAAGTTAATCAGCTGGAAAGAGAACTCAAAAATACCAAAGACAATGCTACGGGAGCGGATATAGAGGGGAAAGCACTATCCATCCACGCCCTCGAGCTGGCAAATAACACAGTTTTGTTCCAGAACTTTCCGAATCCATTCGGAGACGGCACCACGATCAAATATTTTATACCTGATAATGTAGAGAATGCACAGGTTGTGTTCTTTGATGAGTTCGGTAATAAGCTGAATGAATACAAGGTCTCGGATAAAGGAATGGGTCAGTTAAATATTTCCAGCACCAATCTTTCTACAGGTACTTATTCGTATTCACTGATAGTGAATGACAAAGTGGTGGATACCAAGAAGATGATGAAAGTGAAATAAAAAAGTGTTCTGTCTCTTTTACTTATGTACAGTTATGGGTCTGTACATAGTAAAAGAGATAGTCGTGGAAGCAGTTTCTTTAATCTTTGAAGTTGTTTTCACAACCAATTGTGTGAATCGGTACTACATAATGACCCGAATTAACTATTAAAATACAAGACATGAAAAAAATCAGCATATTAATCATATTGTTTTTTACGGTCTCCCTTTCCTGGGCCAATTATACGGGGACAGTAACAACTAACCCGAGTGAATTAACTTTTTCCACCCGAAACGGATACAATGTAGTATCATTCAAAGGGAGACATTATACCAATACAGTAGGGTCGCCTCAAATACCTGTTAAGACACTCAGCTTTTTGGTACCTATTGATCAGAAAGTAAGTAGCATTGTGATAAACAATACCACCATTCAGCAGTTGAGCGGCAGCTACAACATTTATCCTGCTCAAACGCCAATTCCTACCAACCGTGCAGTTGCTTCAGCGGGCTTTGACAATCCCAATCCTTCTGTTTACAACTCTGCTAATCCTTATCCGGGTATAACTTATTCCGTGCGCAGCGATGGGTACCCGCTTGGATACCACGTAGTGACCATTAATTTCTATCCTCTTCAGTTTATACCTGCAAGTCGCATATTGAACTTGTACACTTCAATCAACTTTACAATTGTCTATGCAAATAATACTGATAATGCCTTACGCCCTAACAGGCAAAGCGCGTATTCCAATAATTTAACCAAAGCCTATATACGCGGAATGGTAGCAAATCCGAACGATATGAACACTGTGCCCGGAGGAGCAAGGCAAGTTGTTTCCAGCCCGACTGCAGCCAGCGCTCCAGTTCAAAATATAAGAGGGATGAGTCCTGCTAATTTAAATAGTATTCCCGATTACATTATCATCACACGCAGTGATCTGGTAAGCAGTTTTCAGACACTGGCCAACTGGAAAACGCAAAAAGGAGTAAACACATTGATTGTGAAGACGGATGGTTCGGATGGGATCTACGCTAATTACTCAGGCTATGACAATGCGGAAAAGATCCGCAATTACCTGAAAGATGTTTATGTCAACTTTGGCAGTTCCTATGTATTGCTGGGAGGAGATGTCAATGATGCAAGCGGAGCCGAGCTGATACCGGCAAGAATGACTCCGGTTATATTTTCTGATCAATCTCATCCAACAAATTATTATTACGCTACGGTAAATGGCAATTGGAACGGTAATGGAAATAATGTTTTCGGGGAAGATTCAGAGCTCACTCCTGCTGAAATGTCAATGGCTTTTTTGGTTGGAAGAGCTCCCGTTCATAGCACATCTGAGGTTACTTCTTTTACCAATAAAATTTTAGGGTATGAAAAACTGGATAACAGCCTGACCACCAATAAAAATTACGTTAAGAACCTTTCATTCTGGTGTGCGGACGGAGCCTCGGGATGCGGTAGTTATCCCTATGCCATGGATTATTTAAATACGCTGGATAACTCAAGTACAGGTATTATTAATCCCTCGAATTACTATGTATTGAAATTATATGATAATTATGCAAGCCATATTGGAGAAGCTGCGTACGCCGACAGGTACTTTCAGCTAAACAAAGCCAACACAGTAAGTTCTGCTAATACAGGGTGGGGAAATTTCGGTAAATCCTGGGGAAATACTCATCTGGTATACCATTGTGATCATTCAGGGCCTACGGGCATGGGTACTTCTTCCCAATGCCTGAACCAGGGAATTTCCAGTACTGACATGGATGGATTCACCAACCTGTCCAGTCCCCTTTATTATCCCCAGATCTTATATACGGATGGATGTGATCCGGCTGACTTTTCATTTAATTCCATTTCCGAACATTACGTGAATAATCCAAACGGAGGAGGAGCAGCGTTTCTCGGCAATACGGATGCCGGCTATTGGGGAGATGATTCCTATTTCGAAGATTATTTTATGGATGCGTTATACAGCAACACCAAAGCATCGGGCCTTGCTAATTATGATAATACAAATTATCACATAGGTTATTTAAATGACTATTCCGCACAATACGATACGCGTAAAAAAAATCGTATTCTATTAGGAGATCCGGAAATGATGGTATGGACTAATACACCTCAAACTTTAGGTTTGACATCCACCTATTCTGCTGCAGCGAAAACGATAAGCGGAACTATATCCGGATTAACCTTTGCTGCAACTCCGACTGTGGTGGTAACTGTCACTGCGTGGAAAGGAAGTGAGATCTGGCAAACAAAAGATATCAATGCTACTACAGCCAGCCCCAGTTATACCTTAACCAATGTATTTGCAGACACTCCTGGCAATATTACCGTTACAGCAGTTGCTCACAATTACATTCCTAAGATCAATACCGTTGTGGTCTCTTCGCCTATAAGCGGGGCTCATCCGTACATGACCAGTTATGTGATAGACGATGATAATACAGGAGGAAGTGCAGGAAACACCAATGCTTTTCCCGACGCGGGAGAAACCATCCAGTTGCCTGTTACCCTTACCAATTCAGGTAATGCAACAGCTTCCACTGTAACAGCGCGATTAACCTGGACGGCTGCTCCGTATCAAACCCAAAGCGGAACAAATGCTACCATTACCATTAATCCTACCTATTCTGTATCCACCTTTGGTAACATTGCGGCCTCCGGCACGGCAAATAACAATGCCAGCCCATTCCGATTTACAGTAAATAAGAATGCTTTTAACGGTATTACTCCACGACCTTTGACACAATTTATAAATTTCACCTTGAGTATATATGTCAATGGAGTGGCCTTTTCTACCAAAACATTTATACTGCAGATTACGGAACCTAATTTGATAAAAGGAGAGAACACAGTAACGGGAACGCTGGCAGCCAACAGTACCAATAATCAACTGACCGTAAAGCTATATAACATCGGTCTTTCCACGGCAACCGGACTCAATGCCACGTTATCGGAAAGCAGCTCAAATATTACGCTTACCAATGCGGTAAGTACTTATCCAAACATCAACGGCATAAGTGCGCCTCCTAATTTCGGTTCGAATACCACTACGTTTAAGTTTAACATGGGCAGCAGTGCGTATACCAATCAAACGTTTACGCTAACCGTAACCAATACCTATGGTAAAACATGGACTTTCCCTGGATTTAATTTATCCAAGCCGGTGATAAATACCGCCACATCAACCATGGGGCATTATGGTTATTTAACTGCAATTGAACCTTTCTGGAATATTCAGCTCACGACCAGTACGGCTATTCAGGGATACAATTTATACCGAAGCCTTACTCAAGGCGGAACATATGGGAAGGTAAATCCCAATATTATCCCTTATGCATCTTATTTGGATCAGGGCCTTACCCAGCTTACTCCATATTATTACAAGGTTACTGTAGTTGATATCCATGGTAATGAGAGCGCGCAGTATCCTACAACTGGTTACCGGGCCTCAACTACACTGCCTATTCATGCAGGCTGGCCTGTGACACCGGAGCCTACCTCTAATCAGATAATGGGAGGCAGGTGTGAAGGATCTCCTATTACGTATGACCTTCTTGGAAATGGAAGCAAAGAAATATTTTTCACGTCCGGATACGGCTCGGTGGGAGGAGTATGGGCCTTTAACCACGATGCCACCAAATGGTACAGCTATGATAACAGCGGTCTTCAAAACGGATATATCAACTTTCAAAACAGCAGTCCTGCCGCAGCAGCTATAGCGGATATTGATAATGATGGAATAACTGATCTGGCGCTGACTACACGTTGGGGTAATACCAACTCACAAAAATTGTTGGTATATGAAACTCAGCTTGTACAAAATCAGGCTCCCGCTACCAAACCAGTTGCCTTTCCTGCATCTGTAAGTGGATGGGAGATGCAAAAGGGTGCTGTTTATTCTGACTTGAATAATGATGGAAAACTGGAGGTCATGGCAACCCCGATGGCATTGGAGGGTATAAAAATATTTTCTTCCAATGGCTATCCCTATTCAGGATCAGTATGGTCTGATAATACAGGGTATTACTGTGGGTTCACCATGCCAGTGGCATTCGATTTTAATGGCGATGGTAAAAAAGAGGTTGTAGTTGGGTGTTCAGGAAAAGTGGGTGTAGATAATGTTACTCATCCCGCAGGCATATACATATATAATGAGGATGGAACAAATTACGGTGCATCCAATCCTGTATATACTCCGGCTGCAGGCAACAGAACCGATAGCCCTCCTGTGATGGCTGACCTGGATAATGATGGTACGTATGAGATCGTGTTTATTTCCGCACAAAATTATACTGCCAATATTTACGCCATCAAACCCAATGGAACTCTGGTGAGTGGCTGGAACACGTCAAATCATACAATTACTCTTAAGAATGATTGTAAAAACGATGCTGACGCTTATTTTGGCTTAAGCCTGCCGACCCTGGCTGCAGGAGATCTGGATAAGGATGGCAGGCCCGAAGTAGTTTGTGGGGATAACGGACATCTATACATCTGGAATTACCAAGGTACATTGGTGAATGATATTGTCATACCGTCAGGTTATGCAACCAGCTCGTATAAAGCACCTGTAATTGCAGATGTTGATAACATCAGCACAGATTTGGAAGTGATAATTTCCGGGCAAGCTCCTCCTCCCAGCAGTGGCGCTAACATTTATGCTTATAAAATGAATGGTCAGCCTCCAGTGGGATTTCCCATCACCATCTCTTCCCCGATTTCGAATACGCCGTGTGTTGACGATGTTGATAATGACGGTGATAATGAGCTGATCGTAACTACAGGAGGTAAATTTTACGTGTGGAATTCCCAAGGGCTTTCCAGCAACAATGTATATGGCTGGACAAGCTACAGGCATGATAATTTAAATTCGGGTATTTTTAATAGTGCTGACGGAGGTCTTCTGAATGGGAACAATGACTACCTTCAAAATATAACCACCAGCACAAATGCTAATAATATGTCCCGGTATTATACAGGCCAGCATATTTTAGCAGGAGATCATGTGACCACTAAAAAGGCAACCGGTCCGGTATTGTTCAAAAGCGGCTCAACCATTGTACTGGATGCAGTAACCTCGGTTCTGCTGGATACCGATGTAACCATTGAGCAAGGCTGTGTCTTTGAAATAAAATAGTACCAGGGATAACTTGACGAATAACCGCGAACCGCCCTTTCCAGAGTTTAAGCTTCGGAAAGGGCGAATTCGTTCCGGAATAATAACGATAAGTTAGCTTGGGGGTAATGCCAGTTTTACCTTTGCCCGAAGTATTGGAGCAAAATCATTATTTTGCTCCTGTCCGGATGCTTTGTAAAAAACTTTCTCTTAGATTTTTGGAAAGGGTACTTTCCTGTTTTTCCATCCTTTCGGGATGCCACTGTACCAGGAGAAGAAAGGGCTTGTCTTTAGGGTCGTTCCATTCGATCGCCTCTACCGTTCCGTCTTCGGATCGTGCACTCACTTTTAACCCTTCACCGATCTTATCTGCTGCCTGGTGATGGGCGCTGTTTACATTTCCGGAATCACTTAAAACGATTCCGTTCAGGCAAGAGTCTTTTTCAATCTTTAATGAATGAATTTTATCATTTCCGGATTCTTTGGAATGCGCTTTCAGGCTTTCGGTTTTAATATCGGGGATCAAAGTGCCTTTAAAATACACATTTGCTATCTGGAGTCCCCTACAAATCCCGAGCATGGGTATTTTTTTTCTATAAGCATGATCAATCACCCTCATTTCAAATTCATCGCGTTTCTCGTTTATGTCCAATTTCAGCTCTTCTTTCTTTTTCATCCATTCCGGGTGGCCGTAATATTTCGGATGTACGTCTTCCCCTCCCGATAAAACAATGCCGTTGCATTGGTCAACATCCGCTATGTTATTCTCCTTGGGAGAAAGTTTCAATACATTCACATTATCCGAGGAGAACCAATCGTAATAATTGTTCCACTTGGAACAATCTGTGATGCCGATAGTTAATTTTTTCATCTTATTTGTTTCGGTTTATCCAGGCCTCGAGGCATAGGTCAACCAGGTAATGTTAATATCCGAATATTTCCTCCAGGCTAAGCCATTTTACCGGGCCATACTTTTCCAGTACTTTCTGGTCAATAAGTTTTTTATTCCCCAGTACAGTTATGGTGTAATTTTTATCACCAATATGCTCGGAATGAAACCTTTTCACATCCGCCATTCTCATATGCTGCACATCTTCATAAATATCCTTTCGGATATCATGATCCAGGCCAAGTTTTTTTGCCTGTTCGTAGTTGAAGAGTATTCCTGTTTTAGTGATTCGCGAGCTACGGATGTTCTCAAGTACGGCTTTTTGTGCTACTAAGAAATTTCCGTTTGATTCGGGCATGCTCTTCATCAACCCCATAAGCCCTTCCAGTGCTTCAGGTAATTTATCAGCCTGTGCACCGATGTAGGATTCAATGTAGTTTGCTTTGTCAATCCTTTTTGCTTCCAGGTAATCGGAATATACAGAATAAGCCAATGCCTTTGATTCCCGTAACTCCTGAAATACAATAGATGACATACTTCCTCCGAAATATTCATTGAATAATTTAATCCTTGAAGTCAGGTCTTTATAATAGGCTTCAGATTTTGATACCAGCAGGATCTCCACCTGGGTCATATCGTAATCCACTGCGAAGATCTTATTTGCCGGAGTAGCAAGTTCCTCGAATTTTTCTTCTGCAGGAAGTGGTTTCAACGCGGCAGGAGCTATGTGATTTTTATCCAAAATAGAAACAACTTCATTTCCGCTCATGGAGCCATAATAAAGAATTCTATGTTCGTAGGATGTGATGGATTTAATCAGGCTGGTAAGCTCTTCTGGTTTTAGCAGTTTTAACTCTTTTTCAGCAAGCACACTGGTGAGAGGAGATCTTGACCCGTATTTAGCATAGCTGAACATGGCTTCCAGGATAGAGTTCTTGTCTTTTTTGGCATCGGCTCTTTTTTTCAGAATATCCGAGGAGAGGTTTTTCAATGCATCCGGATTAGGTTTGGCATCGTTTAGTAAGTTTTCAAACAAAGCGACTCCTTTTTCTAAATTTTCTGAAAGTCCGCTCAGGTAAACATACGATTGATCTGCTGAATTAAAAACTCCAAAGCTGCAAGCCAGTTTGTAAAATTCCTGTTGTAACTGCTCAGGAGTATACCTGGATGTGCCGAGATAAGGGAGATACTGGATTGCAATGGGAAGTTTTTTATTATTGTTACTTCCCATATCCAGTATATAGTACATGGTAAATGTTTTGCTTTCCGTATTCCCGGTATAGAAAAGTGGAATATTTTTTCTAACGCTGAATCTCTGGATATCTTTATTGTAATCGATAAACTTAGGTTCAATTGTTTGCGCAGGCATGTTAATTATTTTTTTCATAAAACCGCTTTGTGATTCACGGTTTGTTTCTATCGGGTGAATTTCCGGTTTGTTAACCTTGGCTATACCTGAATCCAGCCCCGTATGCTTGTATACCACCACATAGTTATTTCCATAATGCTTGTTTGCATATTCAATAATTTCCTGTTTTGTGATTTTTGACAGTTCCTGGATACGATTCACAGTTTTATCCCACGATCTGTTTTCTATGAATGAGCCAACAAATGCATTTACCCTGCCTGAGTTGCTTTCATACGTCTTTGTTTCCTCCAGTTTCATATTGCTGATGACGGAAGGCAGGAGCCAATCGGGGAAATCTCCTTTTTTTATTTTTTCTATTTCAGACAAAAGCAGTTTGGTGAGGTCTTCAAGTTTTTGCCCTTCTTTCGGTTCGGCGGTAAAAATATGGGCGGAGTAATCATTCAGGGTCATATTGTAGCACGAAGCGGCGAGTGCTTTTTGTTTTTGCACAATGTCCAGGTCAATCAGCCCGGCTTTGCCGTTATACAGAATTCCATTCATTAATTCCATCAGGTTTGCTTCCCTGGTTCCGGCGCCCGGTAAGCGAAATCCCAACGTCATTGTTTCGGGGAAAGGGCCCGTTACGTGTTTGATAATGGGTGACAGGATGGGGTCCTCTGCCGGAGGATCAAATACCGGAACAGGTTTGGAAATCAATTTTCCCATTGTCTGATCCGCCCATTTGATTGCGGAATCCGGATTGAAATCGCCTGCCATGCAAAGCGCAATATTATTTCCGGTATAGTAAGTATGAAGGTATTCCTTGATCTTTTTGAGCGAAGGGTTTTTCAGGTGTTCAATGGTGCCGATGGTAGTTTGTGTTCCGTAGGTATGTTTTTGCCACAGTCCTGTGAATAATGATTCATTCATTTTTTCATAATCATCATCCAGCCCGCGGTTTTTTTCTTCGTATACAGCTTCCAGCTCTGTATGAAACAGGCGCATGACCGGGTTCCTGAACCTTTCGCCTTCTATTATTAACCATTTGTGCAACTGGTTGGCAGGGATATCATTGATATAAACAGTTTGTTCCACCCAGGTATAGGCATTTGTGCCTTTGGCGCCAATATCCGACATCATCTTATCATACTCATTTGCAATTGCATATTTGGAGGCAACACCGGATATGCTGTCGATGTGATGATAAATGCTTTTTCTCAATATCTCGTCCGTTGTTTTTCCATATACATCATACAGTGAATCGATTTTTTTTAATTCTATTTCCTCTTTTGAGTAATCGAGGGAGCCGTATTTGTCTGTTCCTTTAAACAGCATGTGTTCCAGGTAATGCGACATGCCGGTTGCATCTCCCGGATCATTTTTACTTCCAGCCCGGACAGCAATGGAGGTGTAAATACGCGGTGCATTTTTGTAAATGCTCATGTATACTTTCAAGCCGTTCTGGAGCGTATAGATGCGTGTGCGTGTGGGATCATTGGGAACCGAATCGTATGGATACTGTTTTTCAGAAACAGGAAGTTCGTAAGGAGCTTTTGGCTGAGCAATGCATGTGCCGGTAAGTAGGAAGAACAGAAAAAATATTTTTTTCATTCGAAAGGCTGTTAATAATCGATTTCCAGGTTAAACTGCTGCCGGAGTTTATTCAAGGCAGGGTTCTTCTCGGCCATATGCTGGAATTTTTCTTCACCGGTATAAGGCTTTTTTTCGGATTCTGTTTGATCTACAACAATCCTGAACTGCAAAGCGGGATTTTTCATTTCCGTTCTTAAAAATACAAGCAGGTCGGTTTTCAGCGTATTGATCTCGTCTTCCTGGACCTGGTTTGACACGTGGAAGGCTATGCTTGTTTCATTTTCTTTTACCGGTTGTCTGGCGGTAAGTGTGCTGTAAAGATTTATTTTGTTTTTTTTCTTAAGGGATTCTGCAAAATGATTCCAGGTAGTGATTAAATCCGCAGCTTCGTCACTTTTTTCGTTTACAGGAACAGGACTGGTATTAACTTGCTTAGGATATGAAGAAGAACCATTTCCGTTTGTCATGGAAGCAATGGAAAGGATGCTTTTTACATGAGGTCGGCCTGAATTATTTTTTTTTGTGTTGACCGTTGTGTCTGTTGCAGGAACCTGCTGATCATTTTTTACAGGAGGCTGAGGCTCGGAAACTGTTTTTAGAGCGGTTACCGGAGCGGAATAGGACTTTGGAACGGCTAATTCCTGCGGTTTATCTAAAAGTTCACTTTTTTTTTCCAACGCTGGTTTTGTTCCAAAGAGGGAACACAGCTGGAGAAGCGTAAGTTCGACAAGCAGGCGCTGGTTACGGCTTGTTTTATATTGAATATCTGCCTTATTAAGAATGGTGAGTCCGCGAAGTAGAAAATCAAGGTCTGTTTTCCGGCTTTGTATTTTGTATCGTTCACGTACATTGCCGCTTACTTCCATTAGCTGAAGCGTGGCTTCATCCCGGCATACCAGCAGGTTTCGCAGATGCTCTGCAAGCCCGTTTAAGAAATTGTGACCATCGAAACCTTTATTAAGTATTTCGTTGAACACAAGGAGTGAAGCGGAGGTATTTTTTTCCAGCAGATCATCCGTTATCTTGAAATAATAATCGTAATCCAGGATGTTGAGATTATCGATTACGTTTTTATACGTTATATTGTCTCCCGAAAGAGAGACCATCTGATCAAAAATGCTCAACGCATCCCGCATAGCGCCGTCCGATTTTTGTGCAATGATGTGTAATGCGTCTTCTTCGGCCTTTACTTTTTCCTTTTTTGCAATGGATGCAAGGTAGGTTACCGTATCCTCGACCCTGATCCGGTTGAAATCAAATATCTGGCATCGTGAGAGAATGGTCGGAATAATTTTGTGTTTTTCCGTTGTGGCAAGTATGAAAATTGCATGCCTGGGAGGCTCTTCCAGTGTTTTCAGAAAAGCATTGAATGCCTGCTGGGAGAGCATGTGAACCTCGTCAATGATATATACTTTATGGCTCCCGATCTGGGGGGCAAAACTTACCTGGTTGATCAGATTACGGATGTCATCCACCGAATTGTTTGAAGCTGCATCCAGCTCGTAGATATTCAGGGAATGTCCCGAGTTAAATGATTTACAGGACTCACACTCGTCACATGCTTCAATGTTTTTTGTTCTGCTGAAACAGTTTATTGTTTTTGCCAGAATTCTGGCGCAGGTTGTTTTTCCAACCCCGCGCGGGCCACAGAACAAATAGGCCTGGGCCAGGTGGTTGCTGCGGATCGCATTTTTCAGCGTCGAGGATATATGCAACTGCCCCACTACCGTATCAAACGTCTGAGGGCGGTATTTGCGTGCCGATACAATGAAATTTTCCATGGAATCTCCTATATACAAACCTGTACGAATTTACGAATTGTTTTGAGAGAAAGGAGGCGGGTATCAGGCTTTGTCAGAAACTAATTCCAGCTTTCCGTTATTCAATACCCCTACTATTTTTCCTTTTAGCTTTTTCCCGATAAAAGGAGTATTTGCGGATTTGGAGCGAATATCCCCGGCTTCAAGCTTCCATTCTTTGTCGGGAAGAAATAGTGTAAGATTCGCTTTTTCTTTTTCTTTTACTTTTGGAACGGTCAAACCCAGTACTTCACGGGGACGAATGCATAGTTTCTTAACAAGGTCATTCAGCTTCAGGCCACTGTACATATTTGCAATGGCAAAACATGTTTCAAGCCCGATCATTCCGAAGGCTGCATAATCAAACTCTAACTTTTTGTTTTCTTCGTCTTCCGGAGTGTGGTCCGAAGTTATGACGTCAATAGTGCCATCGGTTAAGCCTTTTTTCAGAGCTGCAAGATCTGTTTTGGTACGAAGTGGCGGATTGACTTTGTAATTGGTATCAAAGTCCTGGAGAGCCGAGTCATCGAGTACAAGATTATAGGCAGTCACAGATGCTGTTACCTTCAATCCCTTTTTCTTTGCCTCCCGTATTAATTCTACCGATTTTAAGGTGGAAATGGATTGAAAATGAATTTTTGCGTCTGCGTATTCACACAGAAAAATATTTCTGGCCACCATTACTTCCTCGGCAATGGAGGGAATGCCTTTCAATCCAAGCCCGGTACTTGTTTTTCCTTCATTCATTTGTCCGTTCAGGGAAATTGTCTTTTCATCACAGTGAGCCATCAGTAACCCTTTGAAATTCTTCAGGTAAAGTAGCGCCCGCAGTAAAAGCCCGGCGTCCGAAACAGGCTTCTTATCATCGGAGAATGCAATAGCACCGGCCGTATGCATGTCGTACATTTCGGATAGTTCTTTTCCATCCAAATGATGTGTGATGGCACCCACAGGAAGCACATCTACAACATTGCCGGCTGCCTTGTTTTTTACATACTCAATTTCTGCTTTTGAATGTATAGGCGGATGTGTGCCGGGCATAATAGCAACACCTGTAAATCCACCCGATGCAGCTGAACGGCATCCGCTGGCCATGTCCTCCTTGTATTCGTGGCCGGGATCACGGAAATTTACCTGCATATCGAAGAATCCGGGGGAAACATGCAATCCCGCAATGTCAATTGTTCTTACCTCACTGCCTGCTTCAAACTTCCCACTTTGTATTTTGTGGATCTGGCCATTCTCAATAAAAATACTGACTGTTTTGCCGTTATAAGGCGAGGAGGGGTCTATAACTTTTGCGGACTTTATGAGCAACTGCATGTTGGCTTCGCCATCCCATCGGGGCAAGGGCAAATGTACAATAATTTGCCAAGTAGGGAATTACCGGTTACTTTCCAAAACGCAATAACAGGGTTTCTGCCGCAAGAAAAATCAGTGCGAGTATGAGGCACCATTTCCAAAGTTTCTTACCCTGACCAATATCAGCAAGCACTTTTGAAATGTCACGGCTGCCGGTATCAACCAGCGAAAAACCGGTAAGTCCGTTTCTTTCGCAACTGGCGATAAGTTCATCCGGTGAAAACTGCTGAAGATCAGATTCTCTCCGATCGTAATTGAAAGAAAGACCGGCCAGGTATTCATTTACGGTGAAAAGCGAGTAATTACCTGCATTTTTAATCTGGTCATGAATAAATAAGGTAGGCTGAAGTCCAACAATTCTATGTTCGGGTATTACTTCGAACCCTTTGGTAACCGGAGATGAATCGTCTCCTTTTATCTTAAAAATAGTTTCTTCGTTGGGTCTTGTTCTTCCTTCTGTACGGCGGGATGTAATGTCAATGGAATTATTTTTGCCGAGTGTATAAAACAAGTAGGTGGCTGGTTGACTGTTCATGGAGATCTTGTACATGAGAGGAACAAAGATGGCATGCCTGGCAAGATTACTCCAATCGGGATTCAGGGGTACTGCGCTGATGTAAACTTTACCTTTCTTATACGTAAACTTTGAGAATAAAGGATCTCCGTCTTTTAATCTTAAGAGTACTTCTTCATTGGTATGACTGGAACGTGATTGTGTGAAGTGAGCATGAACAACAGGCAGGTCCAGGTTTTCTTCTTTTTTTTCTGTTGCATTGGCCGGTCTTTCAAAAACGTCAGAAAAAATTTCGCTTTCAAAATTTACCCAATCGATTTTTGTGTCAGCAGTATCTTGCTTCAGGTAAAAGTTTGTTCCGAGAGATATGAAAAATGATTTGTAAGAGGCGGTATCCGCTTCTGCAGAAGGAAAAACGATCAAACTTCCTCCATTCTGAACAAAATGATTAAGTTCCTGTGCAAGGCCGGATGAAATATCTTTTAACTCAGATAAAACAATTAGTTGCTGAGAAAAAAGAGAAGCATAGTCGATCTTATTTTCATCAAAGGTTTTCAGCACGAATAAGGAATCACTTCCGAACAAGGATTGCAGGGAGTTTATGCCCGAATATTCAGACCGGGACATGCCATTACTTTCTGCGAAAGATGGAAAAGGTGAAACAGCCGAAATGCAGGTAACGGAAATATGTTTTTCAATATTGAAGGAAAAGTAAAACTTGTCGTCGTAGGTTACCGGGTAATCCATGATCTCAATTCTTCCTTGCTGAATACCGGGTTCTTTCACTGTAAAGGAGAGCTGAATGTCTTTGGTTCCGTTCGGTTCAATGCTGAAGGAAGAAGGAGCTTTTTGCTGGTTGTTCAGAAAAAGCTTCAGAGGAATGTTTTCTAAATTGGTTGTAGATATATTTTTTATCCGCACTCTTAATATTTCCGGCTGATTGATCTGGTGTACGGGAGTTTCAAACCAGCAGGAATCAATGTACAGGTTGTTTTGCTGGTTAGCCTGAACCGGAAGGAGAATGGTTTTGATGGTAGAGTCCTCTTTTATATTTTCAAAATCAGAAATGGATTTTTGAAAATCAGAAATAATGAACGATTTCCTGTTTTTTATTCCCGATTGGCTAAGTATGTCGTTTTGTCTGCTGACAATTTCAGAGACTTTTTTTACAACAGGACTTTCCTTTACCTCGTCCAGCATAGTAAGGAATTCTTCCATGCTGACAAGTCGCTGGTGTCTTGCTTCAAATTCGTTGGTCAATAGCTGAAACCGATCCGTTTGTGCATGGACCAATGCAATTTCTCTGGCTATTTTTTTTGCTTCGTCGAGGAGCATTCCATTTTTACTCACATTTTCCATGCTAAAGGAATTATCGACAAATACACTAACGGATTGCATACCGGCCACTGAGTTTTTACCGTTTAAGGGAATGAATGGCTGCGCAAAGGCAAGCACCAGGAATGAGACTGCCAATATACGGGTAAGAAGAACCAGGAGATGTTTGATGCGGTTACGGTTTTGGGTCTGAAGTTTTACCTCTTTCAGGAAACGGATATCTGAAAAGTAGACTTTTTTAAATCTCCGAAAATTGAATAAGTGAATTACTACAGGAATAGAGACTGCAAAAAGAGCAAACAGAAACTGAGGGTGAACGAAATTCAATGCTTTTTAGGTATGTATTATTTTACTACTGTATGAATGATTTTTAATTGCCACGGCTTCCATTCTTTCGTTTCAACGTAATTGATGATCTGTCTCCTGTAACGCAATTGTTCGTAAAAATTGCTTAATAGATCAGAAGCCGGGTTGGCGAGCCGGGCGTTCGCGCTCAGCATTGCATCTACTAAATATTCGATCAGATTTTCGTCCAGGTGATTCAGTTTTTTCAACGAGCTGATGGCATTTACACGAGTACGAAATTCATAGGCATTGCTGGCATAACTCACCAGCTGATCCGTATATTTTGAATTTGTCATGGATGCGATTTCCAGCCATTTCATTTTTACATTTCTTCCGGGTGCCCCTTCCACATCCTTTGTTTGTTCAAGGTAGAATGGTATTTTTTCCGGGTTTGCAAAGGAGAGGTATTCCAACACATTTAATATAACTTCATAAGACGGATCTTTCAGGAGTTTTTCTATTTCAGGCAGAAGCTCCTGAGGTATAATTTTTAAATTATCAAGCACCGTTTTACGCACTTTTACCTCCGGGTCTGTCAGCGCGGCTCTTAGAATACCGGTTGACTGCGTATTATTATCCTGCGAGAGTTGTCTTATGATTTCGGATTTTATGGCATGAAAATTAGCGGCTGCGGCACTGTTATAAAGTGAAATAAGAAAATCTCTTTTCCGCTCCAGGCTTATCTCCTTCATGGAAATCAGCGCATCGTAACGATCAAGCATGTGCTCCGATTTTAGCGCCTGTGATTTCAGCATGTCAAATGATTTACTGAATGAAACCGATTTCAGTACCTGGTTATCCGGATCAAAGAGCGCGAAATCAATCTTTTTTTCGGACGGAACAGGTATGCGAACCATTTCTGTTTCTTTTTGAATAATGCGCTGTATCCTGTCAATTGTTCCGTCGGTGTAATGTACTTCAAACCATACCGGCATCTTCCAAAGTCCTGCAGGATAGGAATCAACGGCTTCAGCTTTCTTTACAAACGGGTCGTTTGTTACGGAATTTACTTCGTTGTCTCCGGATTGCGGAAGCCCTGTAACCTCTGACTTTTCCTGTACCTGCTGAACTATAAATTCCGAATAACGGGTTGTGCTTTTTTCCATACTGTTTTCGGTGATATCTCTGAAAACAACCTTATAACTGGGCTCGCCTCCTTTGTAAACCCATTCTTCAAAGAACCAATCCAATTGCATCCCGGTTATTTCCTCGCATGCCACCAATAAATCCTCCGTGTCCACATTGCCGTACGGGTGTGTTGCAAGGTAATGTTTGATGCATTTGTTAAAAACAGTTCTTCCTCCTAAAACATATTTGAGCATATCCAATACAAACGCGCCTTTAGGATAGTGCCTGATACCTCCTGCCTGGCTGTGAGCAACAGGGTATTCATTTTTTGTAGATTCATTCAAAGAATTATTCTGAGCATCTCTTCGGGTCCAGTCAAATTGATTTTCTCCGAAATATTCTCTTTCAAAAAGCCAGTCGTAATACGTAGCAAAGCTCTCCTGGAGCCAATGATGCGCATCGCTTCGGGCGGTTATAAAATCACCAAACCATTGATGTGCAAGTTCATGCGCGTTGGTGCTGTAATAAGGTCTGTCCAGAAATGAGCGACTGTCGCAAAAGAGAAAATCACCAAAAACGGTAGCGGTTACATTTTCCATTGCACCGTACATGAAATCCTGTACGGGAATCTGTGAATAGGATTCCCAGGGATACGGAATGCCAATTTCCTTTTCGTAGAAATCGACCATCTTTTCACTCATTGTATACGCGTATTCTACCCGGTCTTTCCAATCGGGGTAGTACCATAAACGCAGGGGCACTCCCGATGCAGATTTTGTTTCTTTGATATTGTATTTTCCAATCCCTATCATGATAAGATAAGGTGCGAACGGATGATTCATCTTATAGTGCCAGGAACAGGTTCCATTTTTGTTGAGCTTTTTACTAATCATTTTTCCGTTCGACAGCACTTTATACGCGGTATCAAAAGTTGCAATAATCTCTGTGGTGATCTTATCATTCATTTCATCGTACATGGGTATCCAATGACGGTTATCAATTCCCTGGCCTTGCGACCATATTTGCTTCCTGCAAATACCTGTTTTATCGTTCCATCCAATGAAGTAAAGACCATTTCGGGGTGTTGCCTCGTAGGTAATGGTCATGGAATCTTTTTGTTCCCAGGCCAGAGAAGGAGTATAGACAGTTATAGTTTCATTGTCATTCCGGAATTTTACCGCCTTTCCATTTAAGACGATTTCTTTGACATCTATGTTTATGCCATCTAAAATAATGGAGTCCAATTGTTGCCTTAATGGTTTGAAGTAGTGTGTTACTTTGCCTTTTACCAGGCTCTTTTCGGGTTCAAAGGAAACTTCCAGCTTCAAGTGCTGAAAATCGACAGTATGTTCCCTGGGTGCTAACATGGGATCGGAAATGTACGTACGTGTTTTAACCTGGCACCAGCAATCGGAGGCTAAAAGAAAAAAATTGCAAATCAAAAAACACGTAAGAGAAATTATTTTTGGCATGCGTAAATTTTAGCTTACAATGATACGAAAAATAGAAATTATAATCAGTTTTCCCGTTGTCATATAACAAAGAAGTAAGGAGTTTTTATTCGCAGTTTAACAATTTTTAACAAACCTTTTACCAACAGTGATGTTATTACAAATGAAAACATTTTTAACTTTAAACCTGAAATCATGCGTTATATCACTCAGAATTTTCTTTATACTGCTGTCCTGTTTTCATCCTTTTTTTCCTGTGCCCAACAACCTAAAAATAATATTGCCATGGAAGCAAAATCAAATACAACATTAAGCCTGGATACCGCAACCTTCGGAGCCGGGTGTTTTTGGTGCGTGGAAGCACAATTTCAAATGCTGGAGGGAGTGGTTAAAGTCGAATCGGGTTTTTCGGGCGGACATGTGAAAAATCCTTCCTATAAGGAAGTTTGTACAGGTAACACTGGTCACGCAGAGGTATGTAATATTTATTACGATCCTAAAAAAATATCCTACGACGAAATGCTTGCTGCTTTTTGGCAGGCGCATGATCCAACCCAGTTAAACAGGCAAGGGAATGATATTGGTACACAGTACCGTTCGGCTATTTTCTATCACAACGAGGAACAGAAAAAGCTGGCAGAGCACTATAAAAAGAAACTGAACGAAGAGAAGGTATATAAGGATCCTATAGTAACGGAGATATCTCCTTTTACGGCTTTCTACAAGGCGGAAGACTATCACTCAAATTATTTTAAAAATAACGGGGAGGAATCGTATTGCCAGTTTGTAATAAGGCCGAAAGTGGAAAAGTTTCAGAAGGTATTCAAGGATAAGTTGAAAAAGCAACAATAAAAAAAGGCTGCTTAAGTGTAAGCAGCCCTTTTGTGAAGTAATAATAACTAATCCTTATTGGACGGAAAGTTTCCCCCTTTTGATTATTTCATTTCCATTCAGCACCTCGTACATATAAACTCCGGAAGGAATATTCTCTTTTGTAACGGTGAATTTATTGGATGTAATTCCATTTGTCCTGCTAATTAGGTTGCCGATTGCATCGTACATGGCAAACGAAAAACCGGATGAAGTTTTTCTAATATTATCGGAAACAGATACAGTTGCGGTTGAGTGCATGGGGTTAGGAAAAATCGATACGTCGTTGTTGCTGTAAATTTCATTTACCCCGCTGTTGATAGATCCGTACAGCGTGAAAGGAAAGCCCTGAGGAGCATCATCGGAAGGTCCGGCCGCTATTGTATCAACAATGGCAGCCCATGAGGAATTAAAAAGTTGCAAACCATTCCCGGTCGTTGCTGTGGCCAAAGTGATTGGAGGGTTCCATGGGCCTGAAGTGAGAGAACCTGCAGCTTGCCAGTCCAGCCAATAAGTGCCTGCAGGAAGCTTAAGGAGCGACGAGTATGTATTTACAATATTTTTCATAATGGGCCTGGTTGTAACAGTAAACGTTGTCGAGGATGTTCGGTAAATACCGGACCAATAGGAATCCTCAAGTATATTTACAGCTGTATCTCCCCAGACAACGGATGCTGCAGTAGGATCTACTAAAGGAGATGAACTGCGTACAACCATATTAAATATGGTAAAAGTGGAAGTAGCAGAGGAGGCCCCTGTCTGGTAATTGTAGAACGCGACCGAATCAATCGTCCATGTTTCGCCGGCAGGGATTGTAAAATCGTCTGATAACCTTGTTTTTCCGGAGCGGGAACAGCTGTATCCATAGCTAAGAAGCCCGTTTGCCAGAGAAGATATATCCGCACCACCTGTACCTTGTCCGGGGAAATTTACAAGCGGGCCGTTGTCGAACAATACGGAAGCTGCTTTGGATTGCATGCTGGTTTGAACAGGAGGTAGGGCGATCTCATGGGCAGGAGATACAGTAGTTTCATACTCGGCGGAGATAGCTTGTTTTTCACTCTGAGCAGAAGTAATGTTTGTTCCTGAAATAATAAGACCAAGCGCAGGCAAAGCGTAAGAGTAGATTTTTTTCATGAATAATGGGTTTGTTTGGGTTAAGAAATATTAATTAGATGTGTAAATATAGTATATATATCTTTCATCTGCATTTTACGAAGCAGAGAATAAAATGGTTGGGTAAGAAGAAAGAGATTTCCTTCTGTGCAATCATCTTGAACAAGGCGATTAGTTTGTTAGTGCCAGCGGGCAAAGCAATTCTGCTACCGGATAGTATAATCTCTGGAGTGTTAGCTGTAAATTGCTTTTACCCTGTTCCTTAAATTATACTGGGAGCTCATTACTTCTCCGTAGGCTCCGGTGGTACGTATAGCAACCAGGTCTCCGCGCTTGGTTTCAGGAAGTGACATGGATTTACCAAAACAGTCTGAACTTTCACAAATCGGTCCGACAATATCGTATTTCACGAGCTCAGACGGATTGGTGGTTATTTCCGCTTCCAGCTTTTGTATTTTGTGGTAAGACTGGTACAGGGCAGGTCTGATCAGTTCCGTCATTCCGGCATCCAGGATTACAAAATTGGTATTCACTCCTTTTTTTACGTATAAGACCTTTGATATCAAACTTCCGCATTGCGCTACGATCGCTCTGCCAATCTCAAAATGAAGTGTTTGTTTCGGGCGAAGTTCAAGAAATTCATTGAACAGGGAAAAATAAGCGGCAAAATCAGGTATTGAATTTTTATCAGGCTCGTGATAGTCCACACCTAATCCGCCTCCCACATTTATATGCTCCAAAGAAACCTTGTGGCTTACAAACCAGCTTTGAATTTCATTCGCACGCAAACACAACGATTTGAAAGCGTTCAGGTCTGTTATTTGCGAGCCAATATGAAAATGAATTCCGGTAATTTTAATATTTTTCTGTTGCAGTGTTTGTTTCACCACATCTTCCAGCTCCCATATATTAATGCCAAATTTATTTTCCTCCAGGCCGGTCGTAATGTACTTGTGTGTATTGGCATTTACATTGGGATTTATCCGGAAGGCAATGGGTGCGACTTTATTTTTCTTCTGCGCCAGTTCGTTTATTACTTTAATTTCTTCCAAACTCTCGCAGTTGAAACAAGTGATATCCTTTTCCAGTGCGATATTTATTTCCTCGTCGCTTTTGCCAACACCTGCGAAGAATATTTTTTCAAATCTATGCTCGCTGGCTTTTTTTACTTCATTCCCGCTTACGCAGTCAGCTCCCAGTCCTGTGTTTTGAATTATTGTGAGAATTTCATCATTGGCGTTTGCTTTCAGAGCATAGTGCACATGAAAATTATACTTGTCGCATTCGGATTTCAGCGCCCGTAATGTTTCCTTCAGCAGCTTGAGGTCGTAGTAATAGAAAGGGGTAGGTGTGTTGCCGAATTTTTGCCTGATTTCTGGAGTGAACATATGTGTTTATTCTAAAGTCAGTAACCTGAATTATAAGTTGAACAGTCCTTTGTTAAGGGCCATGAGGGCATCTTTTTTATACCTGGCATCAATTAACACGGACACGTTGTTTTCACTTCCTCCATAAGAGATCATGCGGACAGGAATATTTTTAAGAGAATCCAGGATGCGTGATGCATATCCATGCTTTTCCGCTGAAAAATTTCCTACCACACATACGATCGTTTGCTCTTTATCAACTTCCACGGAACAAAATTCCTGAAGCTCCTTTACAATGGGATTCAGATTTTTATCATGATCGATTGTAACCGATACGGCTACTTCGGAGGTAGTGATCATATCGATAGGGGTTTTATACCTTTCGAAAATCTCGAACACGCTTCGTAAAAAGCCGTAAGCCAGAAGCATCCTGGCTGATTTTATTTTAATGGCGATAATGCCGTCTTTTGCAGCAACAGCGGTTATCCTGTCTGTGGGAGATTTTTCTGTAATAACAGTTCCTTTTGCCTGCGGCTGCATGGTATTCAGCAAACGCACAGGAACTTTCCTCTTTTGGGCAGGCAATACGCAGGTCGGATGCAGGATTTTTGCACCGAAATATGCTAACTCAGCGGCTTCGTCAAAGGAAAGCTCGGTAACAGGAAAAGTTTTTTCAACAATGCGCGGATCGTTGTTATGCATTCCGTCTATATCCGTCCATATCTGAATTTCTTCAGAAGTAATTGCAGCCCCGATCAGGGTAGCCGTGTAATCGCTTCCTCCCCGTTTGAGGTTATCGATCTCTCCAAAGGCATTCCGGCAAATATATCCCTGGGTGATGAATAATTTGATTCCGGGATATTTTTTCAGTTCTGCAGAAAGGTTCTTCTCAATATAGGCCAGATCGGGCTCGTCATTTTCATCAATGCGCATGAAATTAAGTGCAGGCAGCAATACGGACTTAATACCTATCTCTTCCAGGTAAAAGTGTTCCAGTGCCGTGGAAAGGAGCTCTCCCTGGGCCAGGATTGCTTTTTCCTCATTTGCCGTGAACATGTCCATGGTAAATGACCGGATAAATTCAAAATGATTTTTTACCAGCTCTTTTCCTTTCTTTAAAGAAGATTCCTTCGAGTAAAGTTCCTTTATAACATCTTCGTATTTCTTTTCCAATGTATCGATAAGCAGCTTTGCTTTATCGTTTTCCTTGGAATAAAGTGCATTTCCGATTTCCACAAGTGCATTTGTTGTTCCGCTCATGGCAGATAAGACAACAATTTTAGGTTCATCGCTGCTGATCAGCTCCACCAGGCTTTTCATCCGCGCTGCAGAGCCCACCGATGTTCCTCCGAATTTTAAAATTTTCATAGTTCAGGTATAGTAAATGGGGGTGCAAATGTACAAAATAGAAATTCTGAGTTACCCTAAAATCTTTATTTGTATCTGGTCGATGGTCGTTTCAGACGTAGTAAGGATCTTGAAGTAATATGGGCTCATCATGATGATCTCATTTTGCTTGGGTATATTTTGCCGGATATGCAAAATAAGTCCTGCAAGTGTCGTATATTCTTCCGAAGCGGGCAACGTAAGCTTGTATTTCTCATTCAGGTAATCCACTTCAAGCCTTCCTGAAAAGATAAACTCATTGTCACTGATTCTTTGCTCTGTCATTTCTTCCTTGTCGTGTTCATCTTCTATTTCCCCGAATATCTCTTCAATGATGTCTTCGATGGTTAGCATTCCTCCGGTTCCTCCGAATTCATCCACAACAAGTGCAACACTTTTGTGCTGTTGAATAAACAGGGTGAGAATTTCATTGGCCGACATGGATTCCGGTACAATCAATACGGGGAGCAGAATCGATAAGATAGTGGAAGGTTTCTTGAATATCTCGGCAGAGTGTGTGTATCCGATGATATTATCCACTCCGCCCCTGTAAATCATAATTTTGGAAAGCCGTGTTTCGATGAACATCTTTTTTAGATTTTCAAGGCTGTCATCCACATTGATTGCAACAATTTCTGTTCGGGGTATCATGCAATCCCGGGCTTTTATTTTTGAAAACCCAAGCGCACGCTTGAATATTTTTACTTCGTTTTCAAGTTCGTGCCGCTGTGCTGCTGCAGGAGTGCTTTCGTGGATGTAATGAACAAGATCGATCCTTCCGAACGACAGCTCTTTCTCAGGAAATTTTGTGCCCAATGCAAACCGGAGAATGAACCGTGCCAGCTTATTGGTCAGAAAGACGAGAGGATATAAAATGATGTATACCAGGAAAAGCGGAACGGCAAAAACAGAAAGGGTTCTGTTTGGGTTTATCCGGAATAGGTTTTTGGGAAGAAACTCAGCTGTTACAAGAATAAACAGGGTGGATAAAAGGGTTGTAAGAAGAATGATAAGTGCTTTTGATTCGATAAAAGTTTCCAGCTGCGGTTCCAGTATCTGGGCCATGAATATGCTGAATACTACAAGGGCAATGCAATTACCAACCAGCATGGTGCTGATGTAATGAGAAGAGTTTTTTATGAAAAAGGAAAGTATGGGTGCGGGAAAAACATTGCGCTTGCTCAGCAGCTCAATTCTCAGTTTGTTCGCGGTAAGAAAGGCAGTCTCAAGCCCTGAAAAAAAAGCAGAGAGAATAAGCATGACCAGGACTATAATCCAGGGGGTGGGCATGGGAACGTTTACACTTGCTCCGGGTCAAACGGATTGATTGGAGACAAGGGTAAGTATGAATTATTCTTTCACTCTTTCCACATACTCACAGTTGCGTGTATCCACACGGATCTTGTCACCCTGATTAATGAAAAGAGGAACGTTCAGTGTTGCGCCTGTTTCAATCGTTGCCGGTTTCATGGCATTGGTTGCGGTGTTCCCTTTAACGCCGGGTTCCGTATGCGTGATTTCTACCTCTACAAATGTAGGTGGTTCGGCATAAATCGGAACATCGCTTTCTATGCCGATCTTAACTTCCATGTTTTCTTTCAGGAATTTCGTGCCTTCGCCAAACAATAGTTTGGGAACATAAATTTGTTCGAATGTAACGGGATCCATGCAAACCAGTGTTTCCCCTTCCGGGTAAAGATATTGCATCATTTTATATTCGAGGCGGGCAATCTCCAGCTCTTCACCGGACCTGTACCGCTGGTCCAGCATTTTCCCTGTACGCAGGTTACGCATTCTGACCTGTACAAAAGCGCGTTTATTACCGGGTGTGCGGTGCTGACATTCTGTTATTGTGCATAGGTCGCCGTTGTAGCGGATTACTGTTCCGATGCCGATATCCTGTGTAGTAGCCATGTTTTTTGTTTTTCAATTTATGGGAGGACAAAGGTAAAATATTTGTTCGCATGGCACACATCCTTTTAAGAGCGGGATAATCTAATTTGTACATTCGCCTTTTTGGATTCATATATGACAAAATATGCAAAATGGATAGGTGCGATCTTGGGTTGGATTCTTACCCGTAAGCTCTGGGGCGCAATTCTTGGATTTATTATCGGTTCCATGATCGATGAGGCCCGGGTAACCGTACGAAGAGGGGGTAGTTCTTCTCAACCTGGAGATACCGACACAGGTCCCATAAATGTAAATGATTTCTCAGCCTCCTTGCTGATTTTGTCAGCGGCTGTAATGAAAAGCGACGGTGTGCCTAAGAAATCAGAACTGGACTACATCCGAAATTTTTTTGTCAGGCAGTTCGGAGAGCAAAAAGCATCCGAAGACATGCTTTTGCTGCGGGAGATGTTAAAGCGCGATATTCCTGTTTACCAGGTATGTATTCAGATAAAACAGTTTATGCCTTTGGCATCCCGCCATCAGCTGATACATTACCTCTACGGACTTTCAAATGCCGATGGAGTTATTCATGCAGCGGAAATAAATGTGATTGATCAGATTGGAGGATACCTGGGAATATCAACTCCCGATATGAATTCCCTGAAAGCGATGTATTACCGGGATGCACACAGCGATTATAAGATCCTGGAAATAACGGAAGCGGCTACGGATGAGGAAGTGAAAAAAGCATACCGTAAAATGGCTCTTATATTCCATCCGGATAAAGTTGCCCAGGAAGGGGAGGAGGTACAGCGTGCTGCAACGGAGAAATTCAAAAAAGTACAGGAAGCGTATGAGAATATTAAGAAACAAAGAGGGATGAATTAAGAATCCGCTTTTTTAGGTGTGAAATCAGTTTATATTTGCTAACTATAAAACAACATGAAAATAAATTGGATAAAGCCAAACTCCGCCGAACTTACACCCTATCAGCGGGGATATGTGGACCTGGTTCCCGAAGGTGATCTAACGGTTATTCTTTCGGATAATGCCAAGAGTACCTTTCAGCTTTTATCGACGCTTTCGATCGAGAAGTTGAAATACCGTTATGCCGAAGGGAAATGGAGTATTCCCCAGATCCTTGTTCATATGATTGATGCCGAACGGATTTTTTCTTACAGGATACTTTGCATAGCCAGAGGCGATAAAACCCCGCTGCCGGGATTTGAAGAAAATGACTATGCCAAAGCTTCCAATGCGGATGAAAGGGATTTTAAAGATGTATTAGAAGAGTATCTGAGTGTGCGCAAGTCAACTTTGAGTTTACTCAGAAGCCTGAACAACAATCATGTTTTGAATAAGGGCATTGCAAATAACAATCCCGTTGCTGCTATTACGGTATGTTATATGCTGGCAGGTCACGAAATTCACCATATTGCTGTGCTAAAAGAAAAATATCTCAAATAGATCATGCCGGTAGAAATTCGCGAAGTCAAAACCAAATCCGACGCAAAGCAGTTTGTAAATGTGCAGTTTGACATTTACAAAGACAGCAAATTTTGGGCACCTCCGCTTAAGGCCGCTGAAATAAAATCACTTTTTCCGGAAACCAATCCGGCATTTGATTTTTGCAAGGCGAGATTCTGGCTGGCATTTAAGAACAACAAGTGTGTAGGAAGGATCGGTGGTATTATTAACGAAGCGTATAATAAAAAAACAGGTGAAAATATAGCCCGCTTTTCACGCCTGGAATTTTTTGACGATGCAGAAGTGGTATCGGCATTAATTTCTACCGCCGAATCGTGGGCGAAAGAACATGGAATGATTGGCATTCATGGCCCGTTGGGATTTGCTAACCTGGATACGCAGGGGATGCTGGTGGAAGGTTTTGACCACCTTCAGTCCATTGGTTCCGTATATCATCATTCTTATTATCATCAGCACCTCGAAAAATTGGGCTATCAGAAAGAAATTGACTGGGTTGAATTCCGTTTAACGCTGGGAGAAGCTCCCGTTGAAAAAGCAAACCGGGGGGCAGCATTGATCCAGAAGCGGTATGGAATCGAAGTGCTCCATTTCAAAAAAATGGATGAACTTCTCCCGTATTCCGATACGCTGTTTAAGATCCTGAATGATGCGTTCAGTGAGCTTCCCTATGTTTCGGAATTTACTCCTAAAATGATGGAGTTTTACAAAGAGAAGTATATCAAGCTGCTTAATCCCGAATTTGTAAAAATGGTAAAATTAAAAGGTGAGCCGGTTGGATTCATCGTTGGTTTGCCCAGTTTATCCGAAGCCATGCAGAAGGCAAATGGAAAACTTTTTCCTTTCGGTTTTTTACATATCCTTAAGGCGCTGAAAGGGAAAGATGTAATGGATCAAATGCTTACAGGTGTGAAAAAAGAAGTGATGTCTACTGGGGCAGGCGTGATTTTGATGGCAGAAATCCAGAAACAAATGCTCAGTAAAGGAATGAAGTATATTGAAACTACGGGTATTTTCGAGAATAATACGAACGCTATTTCAAACTGGAAGAACTACGAGCATATCCAGCATAAGCGCAAAAGGTGCTATAGGAAGGTATTTTGATCAGGAAGATTTCCCTTTTCTTGAAAGCTGCTCAATGGTATCCCACATTTCCCCGGGTACAGCTTCCAGCGGATTAAATTGCCCGGATCCTTTGAGCCATTGTCCGCCGTCTATGACCACATTTTCGCCGGTCATAAAAGAAGAGAAATCAGAAACAAGATAAGAAGCAAGGTTTGCGAGCTCTTCGTGTTCGCCGAGTCGGTTCAGGGCAGTGGATTTTGCAGGATCAAATTTTTTCATGAGATCGCCCGGAAGTAACCGGGTCCAGGCCCCTTCTGACGGAAATGGGCCAGGGGAGATAGCATTCAATCGTATTCCGTGTTTTCCCCATTCAACGGCGAGAGACTGGGTAAGGGCAAGCACTCCTGCTTTTCCGCATGCAGAAGGAACTACATAGGCCGAACCTGTAAATGCGTAGGGCGCGAGTGTGCTTAGTATTGTGCCTTTTATTTTTTCTTTTATCCAGTATTTTCCTGCGGCCAGGGTACAGTTGTAAGAACCTTTAAGCACAATGTCTACCACCGTATCAAAGGCACGGTGGGATAATCTTTCTGTAGGACTGATGAAATTCCCAGCAGCATTATTCAAAAGAACATTGAAACTTCCGAGTTTTTCAACTACCGTTTTCATCATTGCTTCTACCTCTTCATACTTACGTACGTCACAGTTCACCGGAATAATTTCCCCTTTTGTCTCTTTCGCGAGTTCTTCCGCAGTTTTTTTAAGAATATCTTCCTTTCTGCTTGCAATGGCAACCTTCGCACCAAGCTGTAAAAAACATTTGGCCATGGATTTGCCGAGCCCCGTTCCTCCACCGGTAACAATGATTGTTTTTTCTTTCAGGGAATCTTCTTTGAGCATGGTTGAGTTATTCATGGTATATTTTACGCTAATGTATAATAAAATATTCCTCGAAGATTTTATTGCAATATTCTCGATTTGTTTTTAATAATCTTGAGGAATGAGAATAATACAGGCAGAAAAAATCAGATAACGGTTTATCTGTGTTTTAACTTCTTTTCTTTTGTGCTTTTAATTGTTTGGGTCCGTACCAGAGCCAAAATCCTGTGATGGTGAGCATAAGCAGGGCAAGGCCCATGATGGATGTGTAGGCTAGTTTGAATTGATCCTTTTCAGTGTTGAAAAATACGTCCAGGATAGTTCCATCATGGATGTTTTCTATGATGTCCGAGCGGCGTCTGTCAATCAATAGAATATTTCCATTTGTGCCGTCCAATTGGACCTCCCAGTAATCATCTGCAAACACAAATTTCACCATCCCTTTTTGTGGCCTGGCGTCAATTCTTTCCAGTTCATCGGATAAAGCTGGTGAAATAGAATCGTGCAATGCATTTACAGCAATTGTATGAAGGCTGTCAAAGGGAAGCCAGGTTTTAAGATCGGATGAAATGCCTTTTGAGGAAGGGGGTAGTATGAGTCCAAAGGAATTTTTCTTCCACCCAAGCAGTAAGCCGGTGAGCGAGATAATTAAAAAGAAAGCAAACAGAATAATTGCAATTTGCCTATGAACCTTCCGGAAAACCCGTATCAGGTTGACCGACTTGTAAAACGGTGATTCTTTGGTTGTCATAGAAGTTTTTTTAATGAGCAGAGGTGTAACAGACTGCGCTGAGAATTAATGACACCATAATCCTAGTCTATTCCCAGTTTTTCTGTGGTAAGGCCGTGGCAGTTATTGCAGTCACCCGAATAAATAGGGTTTGGCATATGCTTGGTATCCTCTTTTACGCCTGGAGTTCCTAAAAGGGTAGGATACAATCCCTTTGAGAAATCGATCTCCTGGGTTGTGTAGAAATTGCCTATAGCATCCCCTGAAATGGTTGCAATAAGCTTTCCTTGTCCTTTGGGTTCCGTATAAAGCTTTACTACACATTTTTTTTGAATTTCGGCCCGTGCTTCATCCAGCACCGATCCTGCAACGGTAAATAATCCATCCCCTTTGCCGGTTGTATTATGGCAGGACATGCAGTTGGTGCCGAATTCATGACTTTTAGTTTCACCTTCCTGGCTTTGGATTACGGTAGCTTGTTTAGTTTGATCACTGCCGCCACATGATTCGGAAATAGTTATTGCAATAACTGCAATAGGAAGTGTGAGTAAAATAATTTTTTTATGCATGAATTTAAGATAAATAAATTATTTTTTATTTCCTCTAAGCGCTCTCCTCCCGATAGCTATCGGGAGGAGAGCGCAGGTAGAAGATCCGGATTGATTATCTAATCTCAAACGTGCAGCCCACTGGTATTGTAATATTATTTTTTAACAAAACCGAATTTGTTCCTTCTAAAATAATATTTGTTCCATTATTCATAAATAATACGTCCCCAAAAGTTTTTTTATTCGTCACATCATAGCCGGCTAAAATATTTTGTCCCGTATAATATCGGAACAAATTGTTAGTATTAGTGCTAATAGTTATGTTTTGAAGATAGTTATCGTTGCCGATTACAAGCCCTCCATCTGCACTATTAAAAACTCCCGAATTTAAATTATCGTGCCTATAGCTTGTCCAGCCGTAAACATTGTTAACTGAAGCACCTGGAGAATCCCAAACATAAAATTTAGTACCTGTCGTAACAATTAATTCATTTTTCTGATTATTGTCTATATCATCCACACAAGGTGAATTTCCAATTGCTTCCGGGATTGAAATAGGAAAACCCTTTGCATTTGATACCAGAGAGGGTTGCTGGGTGAGATCTATCTTAAATGCATAAATGCTTGAGCCAGGACTTGGATCAGGAGCCTTGCCCGAAACTATTACCTCCAAATCAGAAGGAAAACCATCCACATCTGCAATTATTGGCGTTTTATACGCATTAGTAGTATAGCCTATAGGAATTGTAATATCGCACTTTAGGACGCCCGCTTTATCCCACACATGTAAAATCCCACCATTGCCAGCTACCACTTCAAGGTTCCCGTCTTTATTCAAATCCCCTACGGATAAATTTCCAGAGAATAAACCACAACATGTACACGTTGTAGATGAATTATTGGTGCCGACACCATTGGGGCAAGCACCTAGGTCTATTGAAGTTATGGTGAATTGATGATTTGAATTATTCCAACCAGTTACTAAACTTCCAGTCAAAGGACTCGGTTGGGGATTAAATGCGAATATCTTTGCTGTTGTACCCTGAGCAGAAATGAACAGTACATCATAACTACCGTCATTATTAATGTCCGCAACCACAGGAGGAAAATCGCATCTGTCACCCGACGCAAGGGCATTGTATACGGGGTTGGATGCCCCGTAATTGGTTCCGTCCTCCTTAAATATATATAGGCCAGCCGGACGAGCGCCATTGCCGGTACAGCCAACCACAATTTCTTTTTTACCATCACCATTAAAATCAAATGCCACAGGCATACTGAATCCGCAATTATAACCCGTGATATTTGTCCATCCGGCATGAACTGTTCCATCGGAATTAAATACTTTTAAATCATTGTCTGAGGATCTTATGATTTCAAGTTTTCCGTCGTTATCAATATCGGAATAAACAACACCTTTCGCTACACTTGATCCGCTTACTGATAATGGAAAGTTAGGTTGATTACTTGGAGCTACTGGGGCCATAGTGGTTTTGTAAGCAAACAGTTGCGAGCCACCATGAGTAACTGCTAATTCTGTCTGTCCATCATTATCAATATCCGCAATAGCCGGCGAAGCGCTTGTACCCTTATGCAGATCAATATAACCGGTTATAAGAGGAGCAATGCTATACCATCTTGAGCCATCGTTCTTAAATGCCCACACACCTCCAACCTGATCAAATCCCGATGTGAAAAATATTTCTTTACTTCCAGTAAGGTCCTCCTGTAAATCATATGTTATAGGGGAGCCCTCGCACCTGCCTCCTGTAGTTGAATTTGAAGTAGGTTCCGGCGTTACAGGCCACCCGGGTGAAGGGAGAGTTGTGGCGTGGATGGGTATTGTAGTTGACGCCAGATAACCGCCTGCAGGATAAGGACTGCTTTCATTGCCATTAATATCAACAACCGTTACCTTATAATAGTATTGAGTAAGCGGAAGAACATTCTTATCCAAATAAGAAGCATAAGGCAGGATATTGGTGTTTTGTATCGAATACGTTCCCGCTGAGGTAAGGCTTTTATACAAATTATATCCCTGAATGGCAACAGTTGTGGTTAAAGCAATATTCCAGAAAGGTTCAATGGAAGCAGAGTATCCGAAATGAGCTATTTTAGATACAGCAGTATTGATCACTGGTTTAGATAAATTAAAGTTAGGGAATGTCCATGTTTTGCCTAATGTATTGGTAACCGTCAAAGTAAATGTTTGAGTTGGCGTATAGGTATTCGTTAATGTAAAAGTATAAGCAGTATTGTTTGAGCCAAAATTGTTTGCAGTATTTACTCCGGTGATATTAGGGTATGCACTGCCGGCATTTGTCAGTGTAATATTTGCGCTCGTTTTTGATAGGGTGGAAGTGGTAAGGTTTGATGCAGTTGAAAGTCCTTTATTGTAAAGTTTTATTTTTAACTGGTTGGAACTGCCTGCCGCAAGCGTGCCCGTAACCGTATTTTCACCCTTTACTAAATGAGGTTCCGTAATTTGTATTATAAAGGTATCTGTCGAGAACGTTACTCCATTGATCAATGTGGTTAATGCAAATTTTATAAATTGAGTTAAGGGACGGGGGGACATATTATCAAAAGCATTTTTGTTAACCGTAAATCTAAAAGGACTACTTGTGTTAGTTACAGTCTGGCCGGCAGTAATATTTCCGTAGGCGGATACAGAATACGTGGGGTTAATGGTTATAGTGGCATTCGCTCCGCTTTGTGTCTGATAAGGAGCAGCCTTCCATGTTAATCGTGCAGTAACAGTTGAAGCTGTTGCGCTCCCTGAATTTTTGAGAGAGACGGGGAGCTGTATGGTTTCTCCCGCATCCGGAAAAGCATCGCTGTTTCCGGCGCTGCCTCCTGTGTTGTCATCATCGATGACATAGCTTAACATATAAGGATGAGCTCCGCTTATAGAGGATACATTGATGGTATTTACCTTAGGAATATAATTATGCGCTGTAGCAGTTACGGTAATATTTCCGGTAGTATGCGCAAGTACATTTGATAATGTATAAGCTACACTTGCTGTGGTGGCATTGATATCTTTTGTCTGCCATATTTCCGTTCCTTTCCAGGCTGTAATTGTTACCACAACTGTGGGAGTTGCAACAAAAGTAAGTCCTGAAATAGTTCCGGTTATGTTTTTATTGGCAGCAGAATAGGTTGCTGTCAGGCCTAAAGTTTGAGGTGCATCGGTCCATACCATCATCTCCGGATCGCCTACAAGGGCTTTGCTCTTTAAATAACGCGGGCCTTCTGGATATGCTGAATACCAGTTTAAGTATCCCATACGATAGTTTCCATTGTCATATTTTTGCAGCCCAGATAGTTTAGTATCACTATATAAAGCATCCATAAAAAAAGTTCTGAACGTAGCATCATCCCCACCCCAGCCATAACTGGTATTCCCTATGAAAGCCACTCCGCCTCCATTGATCTTATTCAGGTAATGCTTGGATACCGAATTATCCGAGGCAAAAGAATTGACATCGCAGCCATCGGAGTAAAATATACCGTAGTAACTTCCTTTTGTTAGTGCATCCATATCTCCAACACCAACCCCTCCTCCTCCAATCGTGGAGCCGGTTGACATTCCCTCCGGCCCGCTATGATCCAGGTGGTAAAAGATATGATTCATCCCATACGATTGACCGAATGTTGCCCATCCTGTATTCAGTGAATTTTTCGCCTGGGTACTGTTTATTACAAAAGAGCCCGGGTAAGTCTCCGTGGAGTCATATAATTTCAAAAGACGGTATTTGGGGGATGGAATTAACCCGGAAGGCTCGTTCATGGCATTCATCGCATCCAGATTGGTATAAGCAAAAGGCCCGTAAGGACCGTGTGCTTTTGTTAAACCGAGCCAATAGGACAGATTTTTTACATAATTTATATTACTTAATTGCACATTATTGGTATCCTTTAAATTCTCGTAACGGATTATTTTATTTGAAAAATTACTTGCTTCCGTAATTGTGCGTACAGGCGCTCTGCCAACGAGAAATGCCATTTCCATATCCGGAGAATCCGAATTTTCCCCAAAAAGATTATCTCCATCGTCATTCCAATAGTTTTGGACTGTGGCGTAATAATAATCGGTTTCTTTAAAGACCGGTAAACCGGTATAAGGGTCCGGCTCAATATAGGCGAATCTTGTCGGAATTAATTCTATTCCGCTTCCATCCTTCACATCCCCGCCTAAAAGCACATACGAGCTTCCAAAGTTCAGATACACATCTTTCAGGTAGTTCCTTATTTTTTCGGCGTTGTCATAGCCCGGGTAATTACTGTAGATATCCTGGATTTTAACTATCATGGTATTTACGCCTTTTTGCGTTTTCCAGTCTGCCAGTTTTTGGAAACCGGTGGTGGAAGTACCTATCAGCGCATTACTTGTAATAATGATATAATCCGGGATGCTGTTCAAATTTGTCGGGCTCATTCCCCGGATGTTTTGAGTGGAAGTCCCGGTATTAATTACTACTTCCCTTGCCCCTCCTGTTACAGTACTGAGATCATTGGGATTGGCAACCATGGATTTTATATAGGTTTTGGATAAATTATTGGAATAGACACTTTGCCGGTTTGGGCGCAGCACAGCATTCGTGTTACTTGCATACACAATGGTAAAGTTGATGGAGGTATACAGATTCAGTATGTGATTAGCCGGTATGAACTGAACGGGGTAAAAATTTATGGTTACCACGTGATAACCCATAGGATATCCATCACTTTTTGTTGAATAAGTGATACCCGGGTACGGGTTTGTAGAATTATAAATGGAAGGATCGGGATTATCAAAACCCGCAGAAGCAGTTGCAGGAGTGTTGGGAACCGGTGTTTGTACCGGATAGATGGTATAATTACCCGAGATTTGCTGAACAGTCGTGTTGTTTATCACTATGCTGCTTACTTTCTGATCAATCGGAATTAGAAAACTCAGGGTTTTCACAGGCATTTCGGGATGTCCTATGGTATTGGTATATTGATTACCCTTAAGCGATACCACATTGTATCCGTTTTTAGTGGAGAAAGTTAATTCGCTTTGGCTGGTTGTTACGGTGCCGGTATAATTGGCAAAAACGACTAAGCTGCATAAAAGCATGCTTGTTAAAAGGATAATTTTTTTCATTGTTTGTATTTAGTGTTTTACTATTATTTTTTTTACAACCATCTCTTCCGGGGTTTTTACCTTGACAAAATACATTCCCTCCTTCAAACCACTCACATCCATTTCTATTACGGGGCTTGTACTTTTTATTTCATTTTCCATTTGTCTTCCCATGATATCATATACTGCTGCATGCATTTCTCCTTTTTTCAAATTCCAATTGTCTATTGTTAACTTATTTGAAGCGGGATTTGGGTGAACGTTTATTACTTTTTTTTTACTTTTTTCCTCTATGCCAACTATTCCTCCATTATTAGTTTTCAGTATGGTTCCGCCCCAGCCAACAACATAACCGGTATCTGGGGAGGAGAAATGAACAGAAGTAAATACAGGATTTACAGGAGTTGTTTGCGGTGCCCAATTTATGCCACCGTTTGTGGTTTTCAAAATTATGCCCGGAGGGAAACCCAACGCATTGCCGCCTGCTATATACCCGGTTCTGGTATCGGTAAAGTAAACGGATAAGAATTCCCCGCCGTTAGTTCCACTTGTTTGAGAAACCCAGTTGACACCTCCGTTAACAGTTTTCAGAATTGTAGCGCCACGGCCTACAAAAAATCCGGTATCCTTACATGGAAAGTGAACACAATGCAGTGGCTGGCTTGTTCCGCTGGCCTGAAGTGTCCAGTTAATTCCTCCGTTGGTAGTTTTCATAATTGCCGCATCAGCGCTTCCTACATACCCTGTATCATGAGAGGTAAAATAAACAGAGCCCGACCCATAACCATTGGATATGCAAGGTTGTAAAACCCATGTATTACCCCTGTCTGTGGTTTTATATACATTTCCGTTTGCCAATCCGGCAACATATCCCGTGGAATCAGGAAAAAAAACTGAACGCAATGTGTTAGGACCTATATTTGTTATTGTCCAACTACTTCCGCCATTCGTAGTTTTAAGGATAACACCAGTACCCACAGCATACCCGTGGTTGGCATCCGTAAAAAAAACGGAGGATAAGTCTTTTGTAGTTCCGCTTGTTTGCTGAACCCAATTAATACCTCCATTTATAGTGTTCAGGATGGTGCCAACCTCACCTACAACATAACCTGTATCCGGAGCAGGAAAGTGAACTGAATGCAAGCGATAATTTGTCCCGCTTATCTGCTGAATCCATTGTGAAAAGGATACTGCATGTAACCCGAAAAGGAAGGGCAATAAGAAGAATACTACCTTCATTGAAATTTAAGTTTATGGGGATGAAAATAAATTGTTTCTTATTTTACCCTCATCATCCTCTTAGTATCCATCACTTTGTCATTCACTATTAATGAATACGAATAGGTTCCGGTAGAAAGATTGGTACTGGATATATTCAACTGACCCATTCCTTTATCCGACACCTGGTACTCATTAAGCTTGTTACCGAACTCATCGAAGAATACTACCCGGGCATTCTCTACATTATCAGGTATAAAATATTTGATCGTGGTGCCATCTCCGAACGGGTTTGGAAAATTTTGGAATAATACTGTATTGTTTGCCAGCTCAAGTGCGTGGATCGACGGTGCTTTGCCCTCTATATCCGCTCCCGTAGCATTGTCTTTGGTATTTTTCAGCTCTTTTTCCAGCTGATTTACTTTTGCGCTCAGCTCCTGTACCGCTTTTACGAGGGGAACCACAAATGCCCCGTAAGCCAGGCCATAATTATCATTTTTATTGGTGGGTGTATACACAATGTCGGTTTGATACCCGCAGTCTTTAGCGGCCTGTTCCACTTCCTGGGCAATGAAGCCTGAATGGACCAGGCTGGTTGATGCGGTAAAGTCCACACCGGTATTGTCTGTTTTGTGACTGCTACCGTCGCCTTTCTCCAGCGGTGTGCCTTTGCGGACATGGACATTGAATTTTCTGGTGTCCATCTGGTAATTTACGGGGCGCAGCTTATTGATAAAGTCCAATCCTGCCACTTCTTCTTTTACATTAAACTTAAAACGCCCGTCGCTGACTGTATATGCCACAGGACCTTCCACTGCGGTAACAGATGCATCTCCTATCCTTACTTTGTTGCTGGCATTGGCGAATGCCCGAGCGCCTATTGCTGTCGCATTGTTTACACCTTCTGGAGTTTCAGCCAAATACCCAATAAAAGTATTTGAGTTTCCAGTACTACCCTCCTCTCCCGCAAAGTTACCAACCCCTGTGTTATAATTCCCTCCTGAAGCATAATTACCAGCGCCAAACCCGACATACGTATTGTTTGATCCGTTCGTATTTAAATTTCCCGCTCCACAGCCCAGGAAGGTATTGTAAGCCCCGGTGCTTGTATATGCTCCGCTATTTACACCTACAAAAGTGTTGTGAGCGCCGCTGCTGATCGCATTTCCTGCAGTCAGGCCGACAAAAAGATTATTGGTACCTGCTGTCCATAGAATTTTACCTCCTCCAAACCGGTATGCATTGCCCGCAGAAATATTTACATCCCCGTTTACATCTAATTTATAAGCCGGATTGGCAGCACCCAGGCCTATGCCGACCAGGCCGGTTGAATTTACTTTTACCTGTGCTACTGCTACAAAGGATACAAGCGCAAAATTTAAGATTAAAATTGTTTTTTTCATATGGATTGGGTTGTTGATGAGTGATGTATGTTATAGATACTGCAATTGTAAGCTATTTATTTAAGATATCCGCTGCCGTTCAATAAGTTTGCGGCACATTTGGTTTGAGTAATAGGAAATAATATTCCTGTGAGTAAAGGGAGGGTGTAGGTAAGATATTTTTTTGCCTGGAGTTTCGGGTTAAATAAATTATAGGCAATCCTTTATTGCCTATAAAGCCCTCTCCGATCCCGATAGCTATCGGGAGGAGAGGGCTGATAGAAGATAAAGACTCGTTGCATCAGAAAATATGCAGAAAATTACTGTTTTACCAATTTCTGATAAAATATTTGCTCTCCTGATTTTATAGTGAGGCAGTAAATTCCACTGGGTTGATTAGAAATATCAATTACTCCATTGATCATCTTTTCTTTGGTTGAATGAAAAACCTTCTCTCCAAGCAGGTTGTAAATTTCTATGATCAGAACATTGGATGCGATACCTTGTTTATCCAGGAGCTGATACGTTCCATTGTAAGATGGATTTGGATAAACCGCGATCTCACCTGTGATCAGGATGGGTTCTTCCATTCCGGTCGGAAGCACACATAACTGCAGCACAGTGTCCGGGTTGGATTTAACATTATTTACTTGTCCGTCACCCAACTGGCCATTGGGGTTTCTGCCCCAGGCATAAGCCGAATCGTTGGCTAATAAGGCAAGGGCATAGTTAGTTCCTCCCGCAATTCCAATAACTTTGGTAAGCAGATTTACCGCTACGGGAGAAGTAACGTTTGCTGTTACTGTACCGTTTCCAACCTGGCCGTAGTCATTTCTTCCCCAGCTGGCAACAGTGCTATCGCTTTTGATAGCAAGCACGTTGAATGCTCCACCCGCAATAGCGGTTACCTTGGAAAGGCCGGGTACTTGGATAGGAGTAGGACTATCAACTGTGGTTCCATTTCCCAGCTGACCGTGAGGATTGTTCTCTCCCCAGGTGTGAACGGTACTGTCCTTTCTCAAAGCAATGGAAAAGAAACGGCCAGCCTTTACGGATGTGATGTTCGTAAGACCACTAACTTGGACAGGAGTAGTCGAATTAGTAGTTGTACCATTGCCTAGTTGTCCTCTGCTGTTTTTTCCCCAGGCCCAAACGGATCCATCATTTTTAATGGCAAGGGAATGGTATTCTCCTCCGCCGATCGCTATAATATTGCTTAGCCCGGCTACCTGCGTTGGAACATTTTTGTTAGCTGTGGTTCCATCGCCTACCTGTCCGTCACTGTTTTCGCCCCAGGCCCAAACGGTTCCATCGGATTTTAGTGCAATGGAATGGTAACCCGCTTGTCCGGCTGAGATCGCTACAATTCCTGCCAGACCAGCAACTTTTATGGGAACCGGTGTTGCGGTATAGGAAGGAATACCCAATTGTCCATCAAAATTGTGGCCCCAGGCCCAAACAGTGCTGTCCTTTCTCAAGGCCAGGGTATGTTCGTATCCTGCAGCAATGGATTTGACCCCGGTTAGACCATTTATTGTTACGGGTAAGGTTCGTTGAGTGGTGGTGTTATCGCCAAGCTGTCCGTAGGTGTTCAAACCGCAGGCGTTTACACTGCTGTCGCTTTTGCATATGAAAAGGGAATGAGATACGCTGGCAGAAATTCTATTTCCGAAAGCAGTACCGGATATTTTCGGGCACAAAGACAGCACCGCCACGGGGCTGTTTCTTTGAAGAACAGTTCCATCTCCAAGGTAACCATACACATTCCTGCCCCAAGCAAAAAGAGAGTCATTGGATTTCATCGCCATGGAGTAATTGGTGCCTGATACAATTTCAACAATGTTGGTTAAGCCTGCAACTTGTACCGGTACGGAGGAGGGTGAAGCAAGTCCCGTACCAAGCTGCCCGTCACTCCCTCTTCCCCATGAACTTATGGTCCCGTCACTTTTCAGGGCCAGGCAGTGGAATGCTGAGCCCGCAATGGCGGTAACTTTTGTAAGCCCTGTTACCTGGACAGGAACAGAGCTTGGAGTGGAAGTTCCGTTTCCAAGTTGCCCGTCACCGTTTTGTCCCCAGCACCATACGGTACTGTCGCTGCTCCTGATCGCAAAAGAAAAATACCGTCCGCCTGCAATGGCTTTAACTCCGGTAAGTCCTGTTACCTGTACGGGAGTGGGAGTGGCTGTGACCGTAGTAACGCCATTTCCAAGCTGGCCAAAGTCATTTTTTCCCCAGGCCCATGCGGTACCATCATTTTTAATAGCAAGTGAATGGTATTCTCCGCCGGCAATGGCGACGATGCCTGTAAGTCCTGTTACCTGAACAGGAGCGTTTTTATTTACAGTTGTTCCGTCTCCAAGCTGACCATCCGTATTCCTTCCCCAGGTCCATACTGTACCGTCTGCTTTCAACGCAATGGAATGGTATCCTGCCTGGCCACCCGATACGGCAATGACACCGGAAAGCCCGGTCACTTTCACGGGAGCGGTTACAGGGGCGCTGGTTGTTCCGTTTCCAAGTTGCCCGAAAGTATTGCTTCCCCATGTCCATACCGTGCTGTCCTTTCTCAGAGCAAGGCAATGCTGGTATCCGGCCCTGATCGCTTTAACTCCGGTAAGGCCGTTCACTACTCCGGGTACGGCATGTGGATTGTTGTCAATAATACCATTACCAAGCTGGCCGGAGGTATCTGCTCCCCAGGCGTTTGTTGTACTTCCGTTGTTACACAGGTAAAGAGAATGGGACCACCCGGCTGCAATTTTCTGCCCGGAACAATGCAATATTCCGAGTCCAAGGTTCAGTGTAAGAACCGAGGTAATAATGATTGATTTTTTCATTTTGTTGTATTTGGTTATAATTGTTTTGATTGTTGTTTTTAAATTATTGTTTTATCAATTTTTGGTAAAACGTGTTTTTATCTGATTTGATGCGCACGAAGTAAATTCCGGATGGTTGCGAGCTTAGATCAATTTTAAAATTTGAAAATGAGCTAATTTGAAAACCAGTACTCGTGTAAATTTGCTCTCCCATTACATTGTATATCTCGATCTTTTCATCTTCTATATTCCTATTAGTACCTGTCAATTGCAATGTAAATTTCCCGTCAGAAGAAGGATTTGGAAAAGCTGTTATGAGGCTAAAGGCAGGTTTGGTGAATTCTATGATGCCAATAGGCAGCATAACAGGGCACATAGAGGAAGCCGCTTGTACAGCGGTGTTTCTTTGAAGTAATGTGCCGTCTCCCAGCTGACCACTCAGGTTTCTTCCGCATCCCCACAACGTGCCATCGCTTTTAATGGCAAGTGAAAAATTTGTTCCCGCTGCAACAGCGGTCACTGAACTGAGTCCAGTCATCTGTACAGGGGTTTTACTAAGAGTGGTGGTGCCATCTCCAAGATTGCCATATTGGTTTCGTCCCCACGCCCATGCGGTGCTGTCATTTTTTACTACATGACATTCAAATGCTCCGCAAGTAACGGTTGTCACGTTGCTGAGTCCGCTTACCTGAACAGGAACAGAGCTGTCGACAGTAGTGCCGTTTCCAAGCTGACCGTATAAGTTTTCTCCCCATGTCCATACGGTGCCGTCGCTTTTTAGTGCGAGCGAAAAAAACCGTCCGGTTGCTATCTTAGTAATTCCGGTAAGTCCGCTCACCTGAACGGGAGTATTTCTGTCAGTTTTTGTACCATCACCAATCTGACCGCTGATGTTATCTCCCCAGGCCCAGACAGTGCTGTCATTTTTCAAAACAAGCACATGGTAGGTTCCTGCTGCAATGGCTGTAACTCCTGTAAGACCGGGTACCTGCATAGGAACCACTTTATCAATGGTAGTGCCGTCACCCAGCTGGCCGTCCGTATTCCATCCCCAGGTCCATACGGTGCCGTCGTTCTTCAGGGCAACTGAGTGCCATCCTCCTGCTGAAATTGCAGTAGCACCGGTCAGCACAAGTACCTGGCCAGGTGCACTTGTATTTGTAGTGGTGCCATTTCCAAGTCCACCATAAATGTTGCTTCCCCAGGAATATACGATACCGTTACTTTTGAGGGCCAAAGAATGTGCTTCCAACTGATCTCCTCCTCCCGAAACGCCGATGATACTTGTCAGCCCTGGAACCAATACAGGAGTAGGTTTGTCAACGGTTGTACCGTCTCCCAGTTCACCGGAAGCATTTTCTCCAAAGGCTTTTACGGTGCTGTCACTGCAAACAGCAAGGGAATGCCATCCTCCGCAGGCAATGGTTTGGGCATTTGTGACATAACTCCAGCCCAGGAAGGAGAGTGATGCAGCCAGAATTGATTTTTTGTACTTTGTTTTCATTGTTATTTTGTTTTTACTTTGATTTTACTTTTTGAATTTCATTTGTTTTATCCATAGAAAGGATTTTTAAAATTTTGCTTTTAACGATGCGATTATGTTTTTGCCGGGAGCATTTATACCGGATGAATAAGGCCGGTAAAGCCTGTCCGAGATATTCTCGATACCCATGTTCAACACAACGTACTGGCTTATGTAATACGCAACTTTGAAATTAAGTGTGTACCAGCTTGCACAATAAGGAAGTCCATTCTCATCCTTTGCATACGATTGGCTAATGCGTTCAGTCAATGCCAGGTCTTCGTACTTCATCTTAGCATTATGAACTACATAAAAATCGCACTTGAATTTTTTAAACTGATAGGTTAAATGTGTGCTTCCAAACATTGGGGCGGCATGCCTTAACGGATAATAGATCAAACTGTCATTTTGTTCTTTTCCATTTTGATAAGAAATGGCGCTTTTCAATCCGATCCCCTTATAAAAAAAGGATAGGCCCGCCTGTATCCCATATACCTTTATTTGTGTAACATTCTGCACCGCCTGCACCCAGCTGGGATTTCCCATATAATTGATTTTAGGTAAGCCGTTAAACGTATACTCTTTTCGGATCATTGCATCCTTTAATAAAGAGTAGTACCCGGCAAAATCAATTTTGAGAAAACTGCCAAAGGTTTTAACTGTTCCTATTTCCCCGTTGTAAACGTGTTCAGGCTTGAGATTGGGATTTGGAACAACTACATAACCCGGTGTGGATTCGAACACTTTACCCATGTCGTCAATATTAGGCGCCCTGAAACCGGTTGCTCCATTTACATACACCTGCCAGGATTTAACGGGAGTGTATACAATGCCTAGACTGCCGTTGAAAGTACCATTGCTCATTTCAGTACGTGTGAATGGGAAAGGGAAGAAGGTGGTATCAAAATCGGCTTTGATTTTATAATAGCTGTAACGTACGCCGCTATTAAAAATCACCTTTTTAGAAAGTTTGTGTTTCAAACTTGCATAAGCCCCGTAAGATTCCCAGGTGGAGCCGTTCGGATACCGTGTAACCGCTGAATCCACTTTTTCTGTTACAACATGCGTAAATGTTGCAAATGAACCAACGGTATTATGCACCAGTTCAGCGCCATAACAGATAGCTGTTTTTTCACTTAGCTTTTTATCCAGATCGAGGTTAAAAGAAAGGGCAGTAACATTTTCTCTTTGCATGTGTAACTCCCTGACCATAAACTCCCGGTCGTAACGGCTTTCTTCAAAGTTTTGAATGGCACCAATAATGCGCAAGTGATCGTACGCAACGGTAGTTTTTGAGTGGGTAATCCCTACACGCTGCATATTCCATTTTTGCGGCCCGTAATACCATTCGGCCCACCTTAATTTATTTTTATAAGGCCCTGAGGTTTGCATGACGTACAACCTGTCATAGCGATTATAGCTGGATGTTTCAGAAAAATGAAATCCATAATCAACCTCCCATAATTTACCAGGTTTAAAACGAATTTTTTGAATGAAATTGGTCTGACTGTATTTAGAGCCTACCTGCAATGCGGAATCGTTGTTCGACACCATGTAATCCTTATCATTGATTGTTTGCACATACCATGGACGATAAAAATAGTTCACCCCTCCAACAGTTCCGCCGCGTAAATCACCGTAGTCAGCACGCGTCAAACTTGTTACAAAGGCCCATTTTTTAAATCCGATATTTAAGTCAATGTGTTCAGTGTTTTCTGAGTTTGCTGAAGAAGTACGCATAACCACATTGCCCAGCGTAATTGCTTTTTGATTGGAAGTATCGGCAAATTTCGGTTCTAAGGTGTGAAAATGCATTACACCGCCTATTGCATCACTGCCATACATCACAGAACCGGGACCAAAAAGTATTTCTGTGTTTTCCAATGCATTTGCATCAAGGGAAATAACATTCTGAACATTTCCCGAACGAAAAATGGCATTGTTCATCCGGACGCCATCCACCACGAGCAATACACGATTGGTGGCCATTCCCCGAAGCATGGGGGACCCTCCGCCCATTTGACTTTTTTGAATAAATGCATAACCGCTGGTTCCAAGCAGATCCGCTGTTGTTTGGGGATTTTGAAAGGCTACATCTTCTTTATTTATTTTCTCAACACGATTGGGTGCTTCAATCTTTGCTTCTTCCCAACGGTTGGCAGATACAACAATTGCTCCGAGTGAAATATTGGTCTCGGATAATTCAACGGTGAATAGCATTGATTCCAACTGTGAATAGGAGAATACTGCACCCGCATACGTTGTATGTTTAAATGAAATACTGTCTGCTCCTTTGAACGCCGTTACATTTGCATGTCCTTTTGCATCTGTAGTGGCAGTAGCTTTTGGATTGGTTGAAATTATAGCGACGCCCGGTATGACCTGTCTTGTGATGTTGTCAATTACGGTTACAGTTTGCGCAGCAACAAAATAGGGTACAAACCATATTAAGTGTATGATTTTTTTCATAGAGTCTATAACTAATGTCGATAAATGAATGCACCTAGGCTAAATATCAAAAGTACATCCGAATAAAAATAGTATTAGAAAAGCTAAGGGAAGGCCATTCAGGCCAGGTCAGGAGGAGGAGAGGCGATGGATCCTATAAAGGATACGGCATGCTGATCGGAGCTTTTAAAGATAGCATTGTCGTAAGGGCGGGATAACAAGCCCTTGTTCATGTTGATACAGTAGTCGTTCAGGGTTATCTTTGTGGGATTACTTTTCTTTTTACCGGAAGAAGATTTAGCGTCGATATTATTTTGAACGTTTTCATCAAGATCAGCCAGAAGCTCTTCTTCGATTTCATCCGCTATGCAATGCAAAACAATATAATCGCCTTCAACCGAATGCTTTTTTACATCATACATAGTGCCCTCGTATGAGATTTCTTTCCATTCGTCATGAAAAACGACGTTGCCTATATCGCTTTTTTGTATGCGCAGAACCTGTAATAATTCATTGTGCTCGAGCAAACTGTTCATTTGAAGTTTGTTCTCAATATGCAGGAAGGACAACACTAAATAATATCCGATAATGGTATATAAGAAAGCAAACAGCAAAGCAATGGAAAAAAGCTTTTTCATTCTTGCAAAAGTAAGAATAATTATAAGTTATAGGAAAATCAGGACTTCATTTTTAGTCTGTTATTAACTCTATACTGCTATAGAAATACGTGTGTTAGCCGAAGAAAAGATACATTTTCTCTTTTTCGCGATGTATAACCGGTTCAAGCCGGTAAGCAGTAGTAATATTCTCTTTTGTAAGCACTTCGTTTTTATTTCCGCTAGCCAGCAGTTTGCCATTATTTAGCAATATGATCTTATCTGCAAACCTGGCTGCAAGGTTCAGATCATGCACTACTCCGATAACCACTATGTCCTTACTTTTCAAAAGCGTGGTTATTTTATGCATAAAATCAAATTGGTAATGAACGTCTAAAAATGTCAATGGTTCATCCAGAATCAGATACCTGTTACTGCCTGTTACGGGACACCATATTTGTGCAATTACTCTTGCAAAATGTACACGTTGTTTTTCTCCTCCGCTCAGGGTCATGTAATTCCTGTCAGCCATAGCAGATACATCAAAAAAATCCATCGCTTCTTGACAGGCAGCCTCGTCTTTTTGCCCGGGTTTTCCATCGTAATGAGGATATCTTCCCATCATAACTACTTCCTTCACGGTTAAAGGGAATGCCAGTTCGATGTTTTGAGAAAGTACCGATCGGATCTGAGCTAATTCAGACAGGGAAGTTGCAGCAATGTTTTTTCCTGCGTAATGCACAGCGCCGGATTCGGGTTTGATCTGGCTGCAAATAATTTTTATAAGTGTAGACTTTCCTGCACCGTTGGGTCCGATTATTAAATTGAGGTTTCCCTCTTCAAAATCTACAGAAATATTGTCCAGCAGTGTTTTTCCACCGACTTTATATGTTATGTTTTTTGCAGATAACATGTCAGAAGAAATAATTTTTCTTTCTTAATAAAATAATAAATACCGGAACGCCGATGACGGATGTAACAATTCCGATAGGTAGCTCTGCCGGCTTTAACAGCATTCTCGCCGTAAGATCAGCAGAACTAAGCAATATGCCCCCCATCAATACGCCGTTTCTTATTAAAGAACGATTATCCGAACCGTGAAGGATGCGTAATAGATGAGGCACTATTAACCCGATAAAACTAATCACGCCTACAAATGCTGTTGCTACCGCTACCATAATTACATTTATCAGCAACACAATAAGTTTTAAACGTTTGATATTGATCCCGAGATAGCCTGCTTCTTCTTCGCCGATCATCAGAGCATTGAGGTGTTTACTGTATTTCAAAGCAACTGCAATGCACATGACGGTAGATATTCCTATGATAATCACCGAATGCCAATTGGCTCCTGATAAAGTTCCGAGGTTCCAAAAAGTAATGGAACGTGCCTGAGGGTCCCGTGCAATGTAGGAGAGAAAACCTACACCGCTCATAAACAAGGCATTTATTGCAATGCCGGTAAGAAGCAATGCAACAATGGAGCTTTTACCGGTTTGTTTTGATTGTGAAAGTGTAAATACCAATGAAGTTGAGAGTATCCCTCCGGCACAGGCAGCAAACGGCAGGGTCCATTCTCCTGCATTAAACTTGAAGGTTGCGCCCATTACAAAATAAAGTGCAGCTCCGAATGCAGCTCCGCTTGAAGTGCCCACCAGCCCGGGTTCTACAATGGGATTTCGGAAAAGGGCCTGCATCAGCACACCTCCCACGGCTAAACTGGCTCCCACCAGCAGGCATAAAATGGCGCGGGGCAAACGTATTTCCATAAATATTCTTTCGTTCAGTGTCATAGTACCCGGTGTGGTGAAATATTTACGCAGAGAAGAAAATATTTCATTCACACTTATTTGTACAGCACCATAGCGGATAGATAGCAATGTAACCACAACAAGCAGAAGAAGCAGAATTAAGGGTATCCCCCTGTATTGCCTACGGTGTTTTTCCACTTTGGTGTATCAGTTTCTGAAGATTGAGTACATTTTCTCCGGTGCGGGGTCCTATATATACCATGTCGTGCTCTTCGATACGGTAGATTCTTTTATTCGCATATGCTTTGGTGGATGCTACTCCGGGAAGTTCTTTTATTTTTTCAGGGGAGCCACCCAGACGATCATATCCAAAATCGGTAAGCAGGATAACATCCGGGTCGGAAGCAGCGACAATTTCAGGAGAGATTTGCTTCATCCCCTTTTCGTCATTAACAGCCATCTTGCCGCCTGCCCATTCGATCATTTTGGCTGCTGTACTCTTTTTTGTCATTACGAGGTAAATGTTGGAGGCTTGTCCGAAATGAATGATCAGGACTTTTGTTGAGTCTGTGTATTGTTTGGCGCTTTCCAAGGCTGTTTTCATATCTTTTTCCAGTTTCATGCAAAGCGAATCAGCACGTTGCTCTTTGTGGAAATAGGCGCCCATTTCCCGGATCAGTGAATCAGTCCCCGGTATTGTATTCTGGTATTTGCCAAAATTTTTCATTGGAATTTTCAAATCATTTAATTGTTTTACCACGTGCTCGGGTCCAATGTTATTGTCCTGAAGGATAAGTGTCGGATTCATTGCAAGAATGGCTTCTGCGCTCAAAGCCCGGTGGTATCCCACGGTGGGGAGTTTTTTTATTTCGGGCGGATAGGTGCTTGAAACATCGACAGCGACAATGTTGTCCTGTGCATTCAACGCATAAATAATTTCACTGTACTGCTTGGAGATACATACAATACGCTCTGTATGTTCTTGTTTTTCGTCTTTATTGCTAAAGCGTCCGCAGCCAAGAAGCAGGAGGCATGCTCCTGCCAGCACTTTTAATTTTTTCATAATGCTATGTATGTCTTAAGAAAAGAGTCCCGCACTACTGCGGGACTCTTCCAGGTGTTAAAAAATGAATTTCAGATTTACTCCGCCAAAATAATTTATTTCGTACGGAGCTGGCAGATAAGCGTCCGGTAACTGGTTCAGGAAAACCATATAGGAATATTTAGTGCCTGTAATGTTAGTAGCTCCTCCGAAAATATCAAAGCTGAAATGTTTGAAGGAACGCTGGATACCCAGCTTTGCATTAAGCAAATTGTAGCTGGATGTTTTGTTCAGTCCATCCGAGGTGAAATACATGCCGTCTCTGTAAGAATAATTCACATTTGCATAAATGCCGATTTTTGTTGCAAAGTCAATGCCGGCATTTGCTGTAACAGGAGGTACGCCTGCAACGGAGTTTCCGCTGTAATCTGTTACTACCACACTTTTCTTATCTCCACTGAGTGTTTGAAATGTATAATCTGCATATTTGAAATCAGAATAACAGAAATTTGCAAAAGGTTTTACGGTTTTAAAGAAACCTTCCGACGATTGATATGCTGTATACTTGATTAACACTTCAAGCCCTTTGTTATCCAGGCTTCCCCGGTTTACGATGTAAGAGTAAGCAGTACCCACTGCTGGGGGATCTAATGGAACTGCTACGGTTGTCATTTTGTCTGAGAAAGTAGCTTTAAATAATGATATTTCATAGTGTAATTTATCCGTGCATAAATCGCCCTTGGTGCCGATCTCAAATTGATTTCCAATTTCAGGTTTAAGGTCTGTATTTACTGCGCCTGTAGTAGGTATGAAGAAATAAGCACTCACCGGCGCTTTGTATCCCTTGCTGTAAGAGACATAGGCAGATAATTTTTTGCTGAATACTTTATTCAATGCAACATGCGGTGAAAGCATGTTATCATACCCTTTGGCATACTGCAAGGGATTAGGATTGTTTGCTACATAGAACCTGTCGTTTAAGACAATAAGCATAGTGCTGACTCCAACACCTGCTGTCAGAGACAGGTCATTCGGCATTCCCAGTGTCCATTCCGTAAATAAAGACGATGTTTCGGAACGGGTAACCTGGTTGCTTCTCAGAGTGCCAATGATGTTGTAAGGTTGTGTTGGATTAGGGTTGGCAATCATTGGATAACCCATTATCTGAGCGTATTGATGCTGGAACTCACCTCCGGTAATTCCGCTTAAGGTGATTCTATCGTTTAACGCGTACTTCAGGTCAATGGTGGTTCTGGCGCCGTAGTTAACCGGATCTTTATCCGTCCATCCACCTGCAGAACTTACATTGCTGTTGATGCCGCATCCGAAGACCGAAGTGGTATTGGAAACATGTTTATTAAAATTGTATGTATGTCCTATCCCTGCTCTGAAACTAATGACATTGGAATGAGCGTTGTTTTTTATGTAAGAAGGATTTCCGGTATAATTCAATGTGTCGTATTGTCCAATTGTTAATTCTCCGTTTCTTTCGTCGTAACTGTTGCTGTATCCCAGGTAGGTATAAACCGCTTGTTTAGTGTTCGGACGGAATTCCCCCATGACATTTGCAAAATCTTTGTGGGAAGCGGTATGAACCATAAATCCGTCGTATTCCTGACGACCGTAGTTGACCAGGAGAGATGAATTGTCTGTTCCTGCCTGAAAGCGTGAAGTCAGGCGGCTTAATCCGTAACTGCCAAACATGGCATCCTGACCAATAGAGACTTTCCCTTTTTCTGCTTTTTGTGTTTGCAGGTTTACAGTTCCTGCAATGGCAAGTCCGTACAATGTTCCGGCAGGACCTTTTGTGACTTCCACATTTCCAATTGAACCAAAATCAATATCGTCCATAAGGGTAATGCCCTCTGCATCGGTGATCGGGATACCATTCAGATATACTTTATAGCCTTGTCCGTCAAAATTGCTATTTACTCCGTTCGTTCCCCTGATTCCATTTCCATAACCTCTGATATTGAATTGTTGACCGGCTGATACGGTACGTCTTTCCATAAATACTCCCGGAACATTGGCATTAATTGCATCGTCAAGATACAGGCCGGTACCCCGTTTTAATTCTGTATCATTTAATTTAGCAATGGACACAGGTTGATTGAGAATAGATTTATTTTGATTGGAAGTGGCAGTTATTTGCACTTCCTTAAGGGTCTTTGCAGTATCACCCGCAATAGTATCCTGTGCTTGTGAATTCAAAAAAGCAAATGCAGACATACATAATATGATTGTCTTTTTCATAATAAGAATTTAAAATAAATTAGTTTTAGAAGAAAACGCGCTGTAAATCTTCCGAACGGGGCATTGCCCTTACGGTTGTTTGGTAATTAGGAAAATAAAGCTTTTGGCGGGGGAGAGGAGACAGAAGCTACAAATGTGATCACAGGGAAATACCGGGTATAATAAATGATCCTATCGGATGAGCGAAGCAACGGATTTCCGCCGGAACTGATATAGTAGTTACTCAATGTCTTTGATAAATTATGCTGTTTTTTACCCGGAGCCGATTTCGTATCGATATTTCGTTGAATATGATTATCCAGGCTGACATGAAGGTTTGTTTCAACTTCATCCTGGATGCAAAGGAATACTATACAGTCTTCATCCATTGACATTTCTTTCACATCGTACATTTTTCCATGATAGGAGATTTCTTCTCCTTTTTCAAAATATACGATGTTACCCATATCAGCTCTTGGGATCCGTAATATTTGAAGGGATTCATTTTGTTCAGATAAAGCGGCCATTTTAAGCTGAGAATTATTATGCCAATTCAAAATGGAGAAAGTAAAATAATATCCGATAATATTATACAGAAAAATAGAGAGAAGAATGATTAAGGCACCCCGCTTCATATAGGGACCGAAGATAGGAAATCTGACCGAATGTCATAATACGGTAGTGGTATAGTAATTGACAATCTTAGACGAAAAGCCTACATTTGAATTGTGGAGAAAGAAGAGAAAAATAAGATCATACGCAGTGTTCTTTATCCCGCTTTGTTTGTTGGCTTATTGTGGATCGTAAATTTTCTTCAATTTATATTTAACCTTGATTTTATTCGTTTTGGTTTGTATCCCCGTGCATACAGCGGTCTGCTGGGTATTATTACTTCTCCATTAATTCATAGTTCTTTTAGTCATCTTTTTTCCAATAGCATTCCTTTGCTTTTTTTGGGTGCTATTACATTCTATTTTTACAGGCCTATCGCTTTTTCTGTTTTTTTTTGGGTGTATTTAATGAGCGGTATCTGGCTGTGGGCTGCCGGGAGAGATGCGTACCATGTTGGAGCGAGCGGATTGGTATATGGTTTTGTTACGTTTCTTTTTTTTAGCGGGATTTTTCGTAAAGAAAGATCATTGCTGGTTCTTTCAATGCTGGTTACATTCTTATACGGCAGCCTGGTATGGGGTATATTTCCGATACAGCCGCAAATATCCTGGGAATCTCATTTGTTAGGTTCGCTGGCAGGCATAATTACCGCTTATTATTTCCGCAAAGAAGGGCCTCAGGCAAAAAAAATAGAGTGGAACGAAGAAGAGGATGATAACGGGGAATGGAGAATTGAACAGGAGGAAAATCCGGCAAATAGATTTCCACCGGAGTAAAAACGATACATGGAAGATCAGCGGCCGGATTTTCTGTCCGGCTGCTGATAAAGCAAATCAGTTTACAATTAATTTTTGGATACTTGCCTTGCCATCTGCTTTCATCACTATAAAATAAATGCCTGATTTTAAATTTATGGCGGCAGCATCGATCGCCAGCTGATGTTCGCCCGAACGTTGGTTTTTGTTCAGCAGGGTGCTTATTTTCCTTTGATAAATGTCGTATAGCTCAATTTCTAAACTGGCATTTTCTTTCAAGTTATAATTAATCGTTGCATAGTCAGTGGCAGGATTTGGAAAAACAGTCACGTTAAATACATTCTGCTCATAAGGTATAACAGCCATGCCGAACGGAGTTAAAGCCAGACTAGTTGAATTTGCTTCATCTCCCAAGCTGCTTCCGTCGTTGTTTACTCCATTGATAGCACAGTAAATAAAGCAGGGAATACCGTTACTGGGTGCCGTCCATCTGAATGAAAAAACGGCTGCATTGGAAGTTCCGCTTGGTGCAGTATGAACCATGTTGGTGGCTTTTCCGGCAGTTGTTATTTTTTTACAATTGGTAGTTACAACTGTACCAAAAGTTCCGGCATCGGCAGCTGTTTTTGTATCTGAATCTAATATTTCAAGGCCAAAGCCATATTTGGGATAACTGCCTGAGCAGGCAACACTTATCGTGTAGGTTGTTCCTGAAACATATGTATTACCTGCACCAAAAGCGGGATTAGCCATAATTGTTACGGAGGGAACGGTTGCTCCTCCGGTATGGCATCCGGAACAGATCAGGTTGCTGTCATAAGGAGACCCGGTATAGAAAGGCTTACCGTCATGTGATAGAAATGTAAATGCGGATATTGCGGTCATAACCAAAATGGTAAGAAAAAGTAATGTAATTCTTTTCATAACATATACAGTTTATTTTGTTTTTAGAAAATAATGGATGAACTTAGGAAATAAATGTAAAGCTGCAAAAAAAAGTTGAATGGAATGGTTCCTGTCTCCGAAAGAGCCAATGCAGGGATTAATTATTTAACATCACCGGCATCACCAGCATCAAAATATCCTCTTCATTATTGGTGTTTTTTGCCGGGATCATTACTCCTGCTCTGTTAGGGTTGCTCATTTCAAATTGTACTTCTTCGCAGTCAATATTGCTTAGCATTTCGGCAAGAAATTTTGAGTTGAAACCTATTTCCATGTCTTCGCCTTTGTAATTACAGGTGAGGCGCTCATTGGCTTCGTTGGAAAAGTCTAAATCTTCAGCGGAAATATTGAGCTCGCTTCCTTTTACTTTCAACCGCACCTGGTTCGTGGTCTTGTTGGCAAAGATAGAAACACGCCGGATAGAATGCAGGAAGGCTTCGCGGTCAACGATCATTTTATTCGGGTTCTCCTTAGGAATCACCGCATCGTAGTTTGGATACTTTCCATCAATGAGCCGGGATACCAGCAGCATGTTCCCAAATGCAAAAGAAACATTGGTATTGTTGTATTCCACCTGAACTTTTCCATCTCCTGTTAACGTATTTTTAACCAGGGAAAGAGGTTTTCTGGGGATGATATAGGATGTTGACTTTTTGGATTTGGCATCACTGCGCTTAAATCGTACAAGTTTGTGGGCATCCGTGGCAACAAAAGTTATTCCGTTTGGTTCAAGCTGCACAAAAACACCGCACATTACGGGACGGAGTTCGTCGTTTCCCACGGCAAATAAAGTTTTGGATATTGCTTTGCCAAGTGTGTCCGTATCCATTTCAAAAGAGGACGGTGCTTCTATTTCAGCCATTTTAGGAAAATCTTCTCCGTCATGACCTGTAAGCTTGTATTTTCCGTAATCGGATGAAATCTCAATCGCAAATTTTTTCTTGTCAATCGTGAATGTAAGCGGTTGCTCCGGAAAGGTTTTCAGCGTATCCAGTAACAAACGGGCGGGAACAGCAATGTTACCTGAATCTTTTGATTCAACGGCAAGTGATGCAGTCATGGTAGTTTCAAGATCAGATGCTGAAATTTTCAGTTCCCCTTTGTTCACCTGAAAAAGAAAATTATCAAGAATAGGAAGTGCATTGCTTGTGCTAAGTACGCCACTGAGTGCAGAAAGCTGTTTTAAAAGTGCCGAACTGGATACAATGAATTTCATGTATAGAAAGATTTAGAGGTTAACAGTCTTCTTTTTGCAATGGGAGCAAATCTAACGTATTAAGAACAGATTATTTTTGGCCGGCAGGTGCACTTATACACAATTTGTAAACGGTTTTTAAACAGCAGGAGGAGAGTTAAAATTTGAATCGGAAGAGCTGCCGGCGGAGAAGTCAGATATGAATTTTCTGTCGAATATGAGAATATATATCAGAACAAGCAATGCACCAGCTATACCTGCGATCCCGGAAATACTTCCTAAAAGTTCATTTTGGGAAACAATGAGCATCAATGTTATTCCGGATGAGGCATTCATCATCCCGTGAAATGCAGCGGGACCAAAAACAGTTTTTGTTTTAACCCGGATATAAGATTGAACGAATGACAGGCTTATGCAAAACAAAATCATCACTCCAATTCCTGCAATAGGATAATTTGGAAAATTATGCCCCATCATGATAATCGGCCCATGCCACAAGCCCCAGATCGAACCGATAAATAAATTGCTTTTCCAGAATCCCCAATGTTCGGTTTCTTTTTGCAACAGACCGCGCCAGCCAAGTTCTTCTCCAAGTGAAAAAGGAAGATTGATCGTGAATCCAACCAAATAGGCCATTGCAAGACCAACCACCAGCACAAAAGGAGAAATGGCCAGGGGAATCTGCCTTAGCTTTTCAATCGGGAACATTCCTTCATTTCCCTGCTTCTTCAATGTTTGGGCAAGAAAATCAAAAAAATGTTCATTTGAAAAATCAAGATATCCGAATTGTAAAATGCGAAACTGGTTTCCCAGAAAATAAATTACGAGCAGCGAGCCAAGAAAGAACAGCAGGTAAAGAAGGGGTGTATAAAGCAGCGTCCATATCCACGATATACCTTTAATTGTAAAGCCAAAATTCTCCAGGCTTTCATTGCGCATTAATCGTTGAACAATATACGCTGCAATGGCAGGAGCGGGCATATACAGAAAAGCTATGATAGCGAGGGATTCGTCGGAGCTGTATTGAATTTGGGAAAAGCGCATGTAAAAGGCACTCGCCCATGCAATTCCGAAAGTAATAAGTAAGAATTGATTTATCTTATTCCAATTTGTCTCTGGCATTATTTCTTTTTCCCGGAATTGATTGTTGCACTACTTTTCTTTTTGAAATAACTGGGATGGGGAAGCAATTTTCCAAAAACATAATATTGAATAAGAACAAGATCTTTATCCCCATTAATAAGTGCGAACATGCGTTCGAGGTCTTCCGTAAGCGGTTGCCCGGTTACCTGGTCAACGCTATTCGGATTAGCAGGTTTTGAGAAAGTTTTTACCACATGGGCTTTTCCACTTCTGTCCGTAAGGGTTATAATATGCAGCGGACCTTTTGCCAGTACGGAATCTTTAAATCCGGGCCGTAAATCATTTTTCAATGCTTCGTATTGTATATTCGAATAATAATTAAGGTATTGTTTCACTTTGAGCGTATCAAAATCAGTAATATTCCTGTCTTTGCTGTCGGAAAGAGAAATGACATTGGAGTTGCTCAGGGAAATTGTGAAAGAAGAATCCGGAACACGCGGATACTGAACCGATAACGATGTGATTTGATCGGGATAGAACGCAAATATGCTTCTGTCCCGCCACAGGTCCTCATCCATGAAATAACGGATCGAAAGAAATCCATTAAAACCAGGTATGAACATGACAAAAGGCAAGGTGGAATTCTCACCCGTCTCCGTATCAACGAGAAGCATGAATGTGCCAAGGCCATCCTGGGTATCGCTTCCGACATAGTAGGATTTGGCAAGCTTATCTCCCTGGTAGATTTCAATTTTGGTAGAAGATGTCGCCATCTGCTTCGAAATATTTTCGAGTGCATTTTTTGAAACAGGAGTTCTTACCTGAAGATCTTTAATACAAACCAGCAGATTCCGCATTGCATCGTTCCGTGCTTTAAACTTTTCATTTATTTTCCACTCGCCAATTTTTTCTTTCTGGAGTGTAAGTTGTTTTCCCGCGGTGTTCACCATGTAAATTTTGGTGATGGAGGAAGTGTCCGGAACTGCAAAGTCAAATAATTCTTTTCGAATGGTACCGGACTGATTGCGCTGTATTATCCAAAAGGATATTCCCGAAAGGAGCAGTACGGAAAGAGCAGCAATTCTGATTTTTTTCGAGGAAGTCATAGCTGTTTACTGAATTTTCTTTTTCGGATGATTGCCTGGCAGACCCCGTAGAGAATGACCAGCATAATCGGAACGGCCGTATTCATTACCTGCCATTTAAATTTTTCATCCGTTATTTTTTTTCGATCCATCATCCTTAATTTTAATTCACGCGAACGAACCTCCAGCAGGCCCGAATCATCGCAAAGGTAATTGACAGCGTTCAGTACGAAGTTGGCATTTCCGTAGGTTTGCCTGGAGTAAATATCATATCCCAATGGATATGCTCTGTTCGAGGACTGCTGAACCGCATTTTTAATAATATCACCATCCGCAACCACGATCATTTTTGTTGGGGGGCTTTTTTCTTTGAATTTTATCTGCGGTATGGAATCAATTCCCGGAAGTACGTGATTTTTGTAGAGCGATTCAAATTTTCCTTCCAGTAGCACCGCTGCCGGTTTATATGCCATGTTAAACATACGTATGTCAGGTTCTCGGAAAACTATACGTACATCCACGCGTGCAGGTGCATTTTGTACGTTGGTATATTTTGAGGTTGAAAGCAGATAGGTCTTTTTAATATCAGGCACGCTCACCGTATCCAGTGTGCTTGTAAATTCTCCTTTCACCAGGTTGAGATTATTCACAATAGGGTGATTGTTGCTTTGGGAAAGAAGCGGAAAATAGAACCAGGGCATGAGCTGGTATTTTTTGTTAAAGGGAACCGGAATAACTCCCGAACGCATGTCCATGATTAAGTTTTGGTTCACCCTTACTCCGTATTTGAAAAGCTGATTTTCGAGGTTAAGGGGCATGCTGAGAGCATAGGTTGTTCCGGAGTTACTTAGGCTATCCATGGTCGCAAAAACTCCATCGATAAGCCATAAAACCTTGCCCCCTTGCATAATGTACTGGTCAATAATGAATTTTATTTTTTCAGGAAAAGCCGAATCGGGCTTTGCAATAATAATTGCTGTTTGTTCATTTATTTTTTCAAAATTCTCAAGTTTTCCATCCAGTTTTATACGGCTTACGGAATAATAATCTCCAAGGGCCTGCGCGATGCTCAGAACACTTACTGAATCCAATTCCCCATGCCCTTCGGTAAATGCAACCTTGGATTTTGTTGCCATCGTTAGTTTCCGGATGGTGGTTGAGATCTCATACTCAAGCGACTGGATTGAATTGTTAAGTTTCATCTCGCCTGAACTAACATCTATTTGTTCTTTGAAAAGCAGCACTGGGAATTCACGCGTTCCATAGCTTGCAAGTGCAGCCGGGAAAATAGCCTGTTGGGATATGCCCCCATCTACTTTTATTTCCAGATACGTTGGTTCAAGCCCTTTCTGCTTCAGTTGGTCAATAACGTCATTTTGCTTTTTCTTATCCGGACTTTCAAGCGGATTGATGAACTGGTATTCAATGTTTCCGTTGGAATAGACACGCATTTCGTCCAGCATTTCCTTGGTGGAAGATTTCAGCCGGTCAAATCCAGAGGGCATGTTTCCTTCCAGGTAAACCTTGAAGTAAACAATGTCTTCCAGTTTTCCCAGCATTTCTTTTGTAGCGGAAGAAAGCGTATAACGTTTATCCGAGGTGAGATCGAATCGTAAGAAATAAAAGGAGGCAATAAAATTAAGCAGCAGAATAATAGCAATGCTCAGGAGCAGGTGGGTCATGTCCTTCCGGGCTCCTCCTTTTATTCTTCCTTTTGAAGAAGAACTGGTATCGCTTTTTACACTATCCATTTTTTGCATGCTGTTTTTCCATCCTGGTCCATTACCACTTTCTGCTTTCCAGTTTTGTTTTTGTCAGCAGGATAAAGATCCCTATGAGGCTTATGTAATAAACAATATCGCGTGTGTCAATAACTCCGCGGCTCATAGACATGTAGTGATCATTGATCCCTATAGAAAGAATTAAGTCATCTACTTTGCCAAAAAGATCAAGCATGCTGATGTATTCAAACCCGATATAGCAGAAGAAGCAAAGAAATACGGATAATATGAATGCTATAATCTGGTTATCCGAAAGGGAAGATGCAAAGATCCCGATGGAAGTAAATGCGGAGGCCAGGAAAAATAGCCCGATGTAGGATCCCCACGTTCCTCCGGAGTCGATGTTTCCGACAGGATTACCCAGCTTGTAAATGGAGTAATAGTAAATCAATGTGGGAAGAAGTGAAAACAGGACCAGTGTGACACTTGCAAAATATTTCGCAAATATGATCTGGAGATCGGTAAGAGGTTTTGTAAGAAGAAACTCTATGGTTCCTGTTTTTTTTTCATCGGCAAACGAGCGCATTGTAATGGCGGGGATCAGAAAAAGAAAGACCCAGGGAGCAAGCGAAAAAAGAGAGTCGAGCCCTGCATATCCGTTGTTGAGGATATTTGTTGAATCGACCGGAAGTATCCACAGGAAAAGTCCTACCAGTAAAAGAAAAACGCAAATGGCTATGTACCCGATAAGTGAACTGAGAAAAGCCCGGATTTCTTTTTTGAAAAGCGTGAACATATGCGCGAATATACTAAACGGTGATAACACGGATTTATTAAAATACGTTAACTCAGTTCATTTTGCTAACATAATTCCGCTCAAATTCGTACTTTTCGATTTGATTATTTTAAGAACCACGTGAACTTTTTAGCGCACCTGTATCTCTCCGGAAACGATGAGCAACTGATGGTAGGCAATTTCATTGCCGATTCGGTCAAGGGCAGCTCCTGGAAAAATTACCCGGATAGGGTAGGCAGGGGCATTATGCTTCACCGGGCAATTGACAGCTATAGTGACAGTCATCCTGTTTTTTTGAAAAGTGTACTGCGCCTGCGGCCGGGTTACCGGAAATACTCCGGTGTTATTGTGGATATATTTTATGACCATTTTCTTGCCAAGAACTGGAATACATACTCTGAGATCCCATTGGAACAATATGCCCATAAGGTACACGTGCTTATGCTTAAGAATGCTTTTCAAATGCCTGAGAAATCACTGATGTTTTTGAAATACGCCATGCGAACCAATCGGCTTGTTTCGTATGGAACAGTAGAGGGGATAAGGGAAGTGCTGCATGGAATGAGCGTGCGGGCGACCTTTGAATCAAATATGAATATGGCAATTGCAGACCTGCAGGAAAATTACCCTTTGTTTGAAACGGAGTTTAAAGAATTTTTTGAAGATATGAGAAAATATGTGCAGGAATGGTTAAACGACCGAGGCACGGTGCTGCAGTAGATGATCTGCCAGTACCATTGCTGTCATCGCTTCTACAATCGGAACTGCCCGGGGAAGCACACATGGATCATGCCGGCCTTTTCCCATCGTTTCAACCTCTTCTCCTTTTGAGTTCGCCGTCATTTGTTTTTGCATGATAGTGGCAACAGGTTTGAACGCCACCCGAAAATAAATATCTTCTCCGTTTGAGATACCTCCCTGAATTCCACCCGAATGGTTGGTCTTGGTATGAATTTCATTGTTCTCTTTATAGAAAATATCATTGTGTTCAGATCCTTTCATTTTTACTCCTTCAAATCCGCTTCCGGTTTCAAAACCCTTTACGGCATTTATTCCAAGCATCGCTTTTCCAAGGTCAGCATGAAGTTTGTCAAATACAGGCTGGCCCAATCCTGCAGGCACGTGCCTGGCAATACACGTTATAACACCTCCGATCGTATCTCCTTCTTTACGTACCTGTTCGATCCGGTTGATCATCGTATTTGCAATGAGCTCATCCGGGCAACGTACCGCATTGGATTCTGTTTTTGATAAATCAAGGTCTTTGTAGTTTTTCAAAAGCTTAATGTCACCCACCTGGGAGGTATATGCGGAAATCTGAATACCGAATTTATTCAGCAGAAGTTTTGCAATAGCCCCTCCTACAACGGAAGAAACCGTAACCCGTGCCGATGCCCTGCCGCCGCCGGTATGGTCCCGGAATCCGTATTTTTTATCGTATGTATAATCTGCGTGAGAAGGCCGGTAAACATCCATCAAGTGATCGTAGTCTTTGGATTTCTGATTTTCATTTCTGATAATAAATCCGATGGGTGTTCCCGTAGTCTTTCCTTCGTAAATCCCGGAGAGAAATTCTACTTTATCTCCTTCTTTTCTCTGGGTTACAATTTTAGACTGCCCCGGCCGTCTGCGGTCAAGTTCGGCCTGAATAAAATGGAGATCAATTTCCAGGCCTGCAGGGCATCCGTCTACAACACCACCCAGCGCAACTCCATGCGATTCGCCAAAAGTAGTAAGGGAGAATAATCTGCCGAATGTGTTTGACATGGGCACAAAAGTAAGAAATAACCCAGAAGAAGATTTTCGGCTACTTGCGGCTCTCAGGGCTTTCGTATATACAATTGCTGGTAGGCAGCAAAGATCCCCAATCCCCCATGTATGTTTGTATAGATGGGGCTTGGTTCGGAAAAAGGGTCATTATCGGTGTAACTATCAATTGATTTCTGGTACTTGTAATACTCGGCACCAATAGTTAGCAGATACACCTCGTAAGCAACTATTTGATTATTGTCCGGATCGAAATTTTCACCTATTAGTCTGGAGGACATTTCACCTCCATCCTTTCCATTATCGTCTTGCAATGGGTTATCGGGATCCATGTATCCCATAAAACCATTTGAGTCTACGGTTCGACCAAATAATCTGTAATAATTGATCTGCCCGGGAATATCCTTCCATTTAATATTCAACATTTTTGTGTTTGATACCGTATCAATAAAATCAATATCTAAAGTGAGGAGATTTAAAGCGGGAACGGTACAACTTGCAAAAATATTTTCTCCTTCCGGTGTGGAAATAGTCAGGGAATAGCTTTGACCGGAAGTTACCGGGAATGTGCTGGTTTCAATTGCGTATTGTTGCACTTTGCTGTTGTAGGGAAGTATTACTGAATTGGTACCGTTGGAAACACTAACAGATGCATCTGTTATAGGTTGGTTATTTGAATTGGTATGCCCTGCCCCGAATATAGGATTGGAGCGAGTCAGCGTTAAAGAGAGCAGGGAATCCTGCGGTGATATAAAACAGCCAATCACCAGCTTTGGAGTGGAAGACGGAAGTTTAATGTTTGTTACCTCTTTCTGGCAGGAAATTAGCACAAGCACCGGCCATAATACATGCAATATTATTCGCATAAAAGTTTGTTTGGAATTTTTACAAAAGTTATTGTTCATAGCCAATTTTTTCTATTTTTTTAGCGCGCGTTTTAACAAACTTAAAATTATAGGATATAGAAGGTATAATCGGGAACAAGGAAATCTGTTTTAAAGACCTTGATCCATCCAGGTTATTTCCTATGAAATAGAAATACGGATTTTTTCTATTGTATACATTGTAGATACTTAATTCGATGGTTCTTATACCATGTTTTTTTGTTTTATGGAACTGTACTCCCAGGTCAAGACGATGATAAGGAGCCATTCTATATCCGTTTTTCTCAGTGTATTCACTCACTGCCATTGTAGCAGGATGACTTCCGGGATAGTGTATCGTTGCACCGTAGCTTGCAATTGGCAATGTAATTGCATTTCCCGTTCCATAAACCCATGTGACAGAGAGGGTGATGCCGTCTTCGTCCGTATCCGTATTTTCTTTTTTCAATTTATACATTCCAACCAGTGACAGGTCATGCCTTCTGTCGTACTTGGCATAAAACTTTTTGCCGAAATTAAGAGAGTCAAACTGGAATTGTGTCCAGGATAACGTATATCCGATCCACCCGGATAACTTGCCTGATTTTCTTTGTATAAGAAATTCTGTTCCGTAGGACCATCCTTTTCCACCGGTAACATTTTTCTCCCAGCTGAAAGTGGTTGCTCCGTTCTGGTCGGCGTTTGTCCCTACATCCAAAAAACTTGCCCCTTCTTTGAAACCAAGTACATGGTTCATCTCTTTATAATAGCCTTCAATAGAGAGCGCGAAATTGTCTTTTAAGAAATCCTTGGCGATCCCTGCAGCTGTTTGCCTGGAATTCTGAGGACCCCATTTTTTTGTGGCAGGAACCCACAGGTCGGTAGGCAATCCTGCTCCGGTGTTGGAGATCAGGTGAATGTATTGGTTCATTTCCGCATAAGACGCTTTTATCGCTAGATCCTCTTTTAAATTAAAGCTTGCCGATATCCTGGGTTCGAATTTGAGATAATTTTTATCCTGTGTGTTAAAATGTGTAAGGCGTATACCTGGGTTTATTTTTACAGAAGAAAATATTTTGTAATCATCTTCTAAATAAACCGCCGACTCAATGGCATCTGTTGTGTTTTTTTTGTTGATGTTGGTTTCGGCAGAAGCATTATTTTTTACCGTTAATGCCTGGATCGTAAAAAGATGGTAGGTAGACATTAATCCGCCCCGTATGTAGTGCTTTATGCCCGGGTGAAAATCCAAGTCATATTTTACTCCGTAATCCCTGATTCCGGTATAGTATTTCAACGTGTATACATCCGTTTTGTATTTATCTTCTACCGTGGTCAGGAATGTATAATCACTCATGATGGCCGATGTATTTGAGAATAGCCGGCTATTGAACAGATGGTTCCATCTGGCGGTTGCGGTGGCGTTACCCCATCCCAATGATCCGGAGAAAGCAATGTCTCCCGATTTTTCTTTAAAGTAAAATTTATCCTTTCCAAAATAACCACTAAGGAATACCTTGTCCTTATCTCCAAAGTCATAATTAAATTTTGCGTTGTAATCATAAAAATAATATCCGCCCGAAGAAGTGGAGTTGGCAAGGAAAGGGGCTATCAGTGCATCAATATAGGTTCTTCGCCCGGAAACCAGGAAAGAGGATTTGTTTTTCAGGATAGGCCCTTCGACAGTAAGTCGCGACGACACAATTCCAATACCACATTCCACCTGTATTTTTTCTTTATTGCCTTCTTTCATGCGCATGTCGAGCACGGAGGACAGTCTTCCGCCGTACCGTGCGGGAAATCCTCCCTTGATCAGCTCCACACTTTTCAAAGCATCTCCGTTGAATAAAGAGAAAAACCCAAACAGGTGGAAAGCATTGTAAACGGGAGCATCGTCCAGGATAATTAAATTCTGATCGGTGCCTCCTCCCCGGACATAGAAACCTGCATTTCCCTCACCTCCTTTTTGTACGCCCGGCATCAATTGCAGTACTTTTAAAACATCCTTTTCGCCCAAGAGGGCGGGTATATCCTTGATCTGCTGGATGGGGATATCTATCTGGCTCATTTGAGTGGATTGACTTACCTTGCTGACTTTCTCCGCAACAATCTCCACTTCTTTCATAAATTTTGCTCCTGATTCCATATCCACATTCAGCGATATATTCTTATCTAATTTGAACCGCTTTGCAAGGGAAGAATATCCAATGTAAGAAAACATCAATGTCACGGTGTCCATTTCGGGCAAGGTGATGGAATAAAAACCAAAGGCATTGGTAGTAGTTCCGCTTTTGATTTCAGGAATATAGATCGGGACACCTACAAGCGATTCCTTGCTCCCTTTTTCATTTACATAACCACTGATGGTGTATTTATTGCCCGTGTTGGCTTTACTAAGCAAAATTTTATTTTGAAATACAGTATACTTGATCGCTGTGCCGTTAAATAGAACATCCAATACTTCTTTGATGGTGCCATTGGTAATACGGATGTTTACTTTTTTATTGGAATCAATGTTGTTGTTGCTGAATTGAAATGTCTCGCCGGTTTGATCCGTAATACTTTTAAGTACACTTTCTATGCTTGCCTCCGTGAGGTCAAGTGTAACTTTTTTATTCAGGATAGAATCCTGTGATTGAGCTTTGAATGAGAGTGTAAAGAGCAGAATTATTAGGGCAAGGGTCTTCGTTTTTTTCATAAATGATTAATTGCATCCGTTCCCGGAAAGAACTATTTTATCTTTTTCTTTTTGGTGGTTAATATTCATGGTTACCCGCATTACGCTGAGTACATCTTTCAGCTCAGGTTTTTCAAATGTTCCGGTAAAGTAACATTTACGTATTGCCGGTGATGCAATCTCTATGTTAACCGAAAAATAGGTCTCGATATCCTTTTTTACACTTTCAAATTCTGTTTTATCGAACAGGAGCCTTTCATCCTTCCATGCGAGGAAATTTAAATTTTTATTAATTGATTTTGTGATCTCCTCTGTTTCATTATTTATAATTCCTTTATCGCCTTTTTCAAGTACGAGTTCGACCGCATGTTCGTTTGCAAACGATACCTTTCCATGTACCACAATTAGCTCTGTACGGTTTTCATGGCTGTAAGCTCTTAGATTAAATGCCGTGCCTAAAACCGTCGTTCTGGCTGATCCGGATAAAATGATAAATGGTTTGCTGATATCCTTTGCTATTTCAAAAAAAGCTTCTCCTGTGACATGTACCGTCCGGGTTTTCTCATTGAAATCGGTTTCGCACGAAAGCGTTGTATTTTTATTCAACCATACCCTGGATCCATCCCTCAGTTGCACAAAGGATTTTTGAGATGTAGCGGAATAGGTTTCGGCTCTCTCTGTATATTGCCCATTATTGTTCCCGGTAATATGGATAGCCATAAACCCAATACCGATCACTATCAGAATGACAGCTGCTGCCTTCCACAAAATATGGAGGGAATTGCTTTTATGTGTGGTATTGTAATCCTCGTTTCCTTCCAGGCCTTTGATGGAATGGTTTTGCCGGGGAACGTCTATTTTTGATTTAACTTTTTTCCAGGCATTTTCTGTATCGGGGCTGAAATGGGAAGGAATGGTCAGGCTTCTATTCCATGTTCTTTTAACATCTTCAAGTATCTGTTGGTTTTTATGGTCCGCATTGAGCCAGTGAGCCAGCTCTTGCTGCTCTTCCTGGCTTAGATCTTCCATAAGAGATTTTACAATAAGCCGGCGGAATTTATCTTGCATAATTATTTATACGTATGAATAATCTCTCAATTAATTTGTATCGGACAAAAGACACTAATTTGTCTTCCGGATATCCGATTCCTTTGCAATGAAGACAAGGAAACCTGCATTTACCCTTAAAGAAAGGATAACTATTTTTAGACTTTAAAATCCATTCCTGTTTTTAGGTGAAATCGTTCCGGATTTAACTCATGCATTTTTTTCTCATTTTTTTTAAGGCAATGGAAATTTGTGCTTCAACGGTTTTAACGGAGATATCCAGTTGCTGTGCAATGTCTTTGTATTTCAGGTTTTCGACACGGCTCAGGATAAATATCTCCCTGCATTTGTCCGGAAGGGATTCCACAGCCTCTGCAAATCTTTTTTCCATTTCTGAAAACCATGCTTCATCCGTTTCAGGGTTTTCATTCGCAATTTCCAATAGTTCCGGTGTATCCAAAGGCTCGGTACGGTTTCTGGAGTTTTTAGCAAGGAAATTCAGTGCGCTGTTTTTTGCCGACCGGTATAAATAAGAGCTTACAGAGGTTCGGATATTGATTTCTTCCCGTTTATTCCAAATGGTAATAAACACTTCCTGAATTAAATTTTCGCTTTCAGTTTCATCTTTCAAATACGTATAAATATACCTGCATAAGGGAGCGTAATATTTCTCGAAAAGAGATGCAAAAGCCTTTTCATTGTTTTTTTTAATTTCTTCAAAAATACCCTCGTCACTGTTCTTGATAAAAATCATTTTCATTGATTATAAAAGTACAGTAATTAATAACCGTCATTCTATCTTGCTTGATTAAAATTATAGGGCTGGTCCTTAGATAAAGAACCAGGAAGCAAATGAAATGTCCTTATTTTCGATTTGCGGAAATAGTTTTTTTTAATATTTGATGTGATAAGATATTATAAAATGAAGAAAACCCAAATTCGATTATTTTATTCATCTTTGGCGGGAAATTCAATACGGAAACGATAAGCATACATGTTTATTGCCTGACTGTAATAGTCCGATGCGGCTTTTGATTAAGAATATTAAAATGTTAGTTCAGACCGATGATGGCGTTCGTCGGAAGGTTTCGGGTACTGAAATGAAAACATTGCCTTGTTTAAGTAATGCGTGGCTGGCAATTGAGGGGGATAAAATCGTTGCCTTTGGCACCATGAAAGATTTTCCGGGTATTTCTGATTGGAGCAATTTGCAGGTAATTGATGCAACTGACAAATTGGTATTTCCCTGCTGGTGCGATTCACACACTCATATTGTATATGCCGGAACACGTGAAAACGAATTTGTGGACCGGATCAATGGTCTTAGCTACGAGGAAATTGCCCGGCGAGGAGGTGGTATTTTGAATTCTGCAAAAAAGCTGGCCGATGCTACAGAGGATGAACTGTTTGAATCAGCCATGAAGCGGGTTCACGAAGTGATTTTGCAGGGGACCGGAGCAATTGAAATAAAAAGTGGTTATGGCCTGTCATTGGAGACGGAATTGAAAATACTTAGAGTAATAAAGCGGATCAAAGAAACTGGCGTTATACCGGTTAAGGCTACTTTTCTGGGTGCACACGCTGTTCCGAAATCTCATACTAAAGAGCAATACATGGAGCTTATTCTCCAGGAACTGATTCCACGGGTTGCGAAAGAAAATCTTGCGGATTATTGCGATGTGTTTTGTGAGCAAAATTATTTTACAAAAGAAGAGACCGTGAAGGTGCTGGAAAAGGCAAAGGAATTTGGACTAAAAGGAAAAGTCCATGCTGAACAGTTGAGTCATTCCGGAGGAGTGGAGGCTGGGGTTAAATGTAATGCTATCAGTGTAGATCATTTGGAATTTCTGAACGATAATGATATCCTGCTATTGAAAGAAAGTGATACGATGCCCACTATTCTTCCGGGTGCGCAATTCTTTCTTGAATTGCAAAAGCCTCCTGCCAGGAAGATCGTGGATGCAGGACTGCCTCTTGCTATTGCCAGCGATTATAATCCGGGATCCTCGCCCAGCGGAAATATGAATTTTATGGTGGCACTTGCCTGTATCAGTTACAAACTCACTCCGGAAGAAGCTATTAATGCAGCTACAATAAACTCAGCGTATGCGATGGGATTGAATAAAACGCATGGCAGCATTGCTGTGGGTAAACAGGCAAGTATTTTTATTACGAAGGAGATTTCGGGATATTCATTCATTCCCTATTCATTTGGAAGCAATTTAATTGAAACTGTAATTGTAGATGGAAAGGTTATCAAATAATTACAGTATCTCCCGTTAGGTGTTGAAAAGGCGATAGAATATGAAGCATTTGAAAATTTATTCCAGGGCAGATATCCAAAAATATATTCGTAAAAGATCCGGGGAAACAAAATTAGGTGATTGTGTAGAGTACTTGGACAATACGGACCTGAGCGAAGGCCTGTTAAAAGCATCATCCAGATTTGTATTGCTTGGTTTACCCGAGGATATTGGTGTGCGCGCCAATTACGGTCGCGGTGGGGCACATACCGCATGGCAGCCCGCACTTGGCAATATTTTGAATATGCAAAGTAATGCCTATTTAACAGGCAACGAACTGTTAATACTTGGCCACATTGATTTTGAAGATTTAATGGAGCAGGCGAATAACATTAATTTTATGATGGATTCCGGGATTGTCGCAGCACGCAAGTTGGTTTCTGAAATCGATGACCGGGTAAGTGAAACTGTAAAATTGATAGTGAGGGCCGGCAAGATACCTATATTGATAGGAGGAGGGCATAACAATGCCTATGGAAATCTGAAGGGTGCTGCACAGGGTCTGGTTGAAGCAGAAAAAATAAAATCACCACGAATTAATTGCATTAATTGCGATGCACACAGTGATTTTCGTCCGCTGGAAGGGAGGCATAGCGGAAACAGTTTCAGCTATGCATTTAACGAATATTTTTTGCAAAAATATGCTGCGGTTGGATTGCATGAAAATTACATTTCCCAGTCCGTGCTCAGTCAATTACAGAATCACCCCGGCCGTATTGATTTTATTTCGTTTGAAGAAATTTTTCTGCGTGAGAAATTTTCTTTTCAGGCTTCGGTAAGCCGGGCTATTGATTTTACAAAGAATACTTATTGCGGCATTGAATTGGATATGGATGCGGTTCAGAATGTTCCTTCCAGTGCCAAAACTCCAAGTGGTATAACTGCAAACGAGGCACGGCAGTTTGTTTCATGGACAGCCCGGAATACCTTGGCAGCTTATTTGCACATAGCCGAAGCTGCACCGGTTTTATCACACATAAAAACAGATAATAAAACAGGAAAATTAATTGCATATTTGGTGACGGATTTTATAAAAAATAGTAAGCCGGCAAAATCGTAAATCAAATCAGATCAACTAAAAATTTCTTATATGAATAAACTCGTTGAATGTGTTCCAAATTTCTCAGAGGGAAATGATTTGAATATTATAAAACAGATCACTGACGAGATTGAAAAGGTAGAAGGCGTAAAGCTTCTCAACGTTGACCCGGGTAAAGCCACTAACAGAACAGTGGTTACTCTGGTAGGTAACCCTGAAGCCTGTGTGGAGGCGTGTTTCCAGGCGATCAAGAAAGCCGGTGAGCTCATTGATATGAGCAAGCATAGGGGAGAACACCCGCGCATGGGTGCTACCGATGTGTGTCCGTTTATTCCGATCGCAGGAATATCTATGGAAGAAACAGCCAGGTATGCCCAAAAACTTGCCGAACGTGCAGGGAAGGAACTGAAATTACCGGTTTATCTGTATGAAGCAGCTCAGAAAAATGCAGCCAGAAAAAATCTTTCCATTATCCGCGAAGGAGAGTATGAAGGGTTTTTCAAAAAAATAAAAAGACCAGAATGGAAACCTGATTTTGGACCTGCCGAATACGATCCAAAACGTGGTGCTACTGTGATCGGAGCGCGTGATTTTTTAGTGGCATACAATGTAAATCTCAATACAACATCCACGCGCAGGGCCAACTCAGTGGCTTTTGATGTACGTGAAGCCGGCCGAAAGGTCAGGAATGAAAAAGGAGAAGAAGTTCATCAGCCGGGTAAATGTAAGGCAGTGAAAGGAATAGGGTGGTACATAGCAGAATACGCAGTTGCACAGGTAAGTATGAATTTAACCAATATCAATGTAACACCCGTACACGTGGCCTTTGACGAGTGTGTGAACAGTGCGCAAAACAGAGGAATGCGTGTGACCGGTTCTGAATTGGTAGGCCTGATCCCTCTGAAATCCATGCTGGACGCCGGAAAATATTTCCTGAAGAAGCAAAAACGTTCCACAGGTGTGAGTGATCGGGAACTGATCCGCATTGCCATTAAATCATTAGGATTAAATGATCTTACTCCGTTTAAACCGGAAGAAAGGATAATTGAATTTTTGTTGAGAGATGATAAGAACTTCAGGCTCATCAATATGAATCTTCGGGAGTTTGCCGATGAAACTTCAAGTGAAAGCCCGGCTCCGGGTGGAGGAAGTATTTCAGCATATGTTGGAGCGCTGGGTGTTTCCCTCGGAACCATGGTTGCCAATCTTTCTTCCCATAAACCGGGATGGGATGATAAATGGGAGGAGTTTTCCAAATGGGCAGAAAAGGGTCAGCAATTGAAGGATCAGTTGTTGTTGTCCGTGGATGAAGATACGCATGCCTTCAACCAGATTATGGCTGGATTTGGATTGCCAAAATCCTCTGAAGAGGAGAAGAAAGCAAGGGCAATTGCAATCCAAAAAGCAACAAAGTATGCTACAGAAGTCCCTTTCAAGGTGATGCAGTTGTGTTACGAATCAATGGCGGTAATAGAATCAATGGCCAGGATCGGGAATCCCAATTCCATCAGCGATGCCGGGGTAGGCGCACTTTGCGCCCGCAGCGCGGTGATGGGTGCCTTTTTGAATGTTAAGATCAATGCCAAGGGATTAACTGATAAGAAATTTGCAAGAAGTATAGTTCAAAAGGGCAAGAATCTGGAGGAAAAGACCAAAAAGCTCGAGGCAAAAATCTTAACTATTGTGCGGGGAAAGATTTAAATGAAGAATGGGTGCGTTTTTGAAACAAAATAAGGCTGTTTCCGTAAGATAACGACATATGAGGAAATTATTTCTGCACCCGGGATGGAGGAGAATAATTTTCTTTTTTCCGTTTCAACTGTTGTTTCTTCATTTTAAGAAGAATCTTGTACTCCTTTCAATCTGGGGCTTGCTCTTCGGTTTTGTTACCCAATCCTTGGCTCCCCGGTACGGAATACCCTATCTTTTTCTCAACCCCGAGTACCTGGACGAAGTGAGCATTCTCTCGTATTTCATTATTGGTTTTGCCTGCGGAGGATTTACCATGGCATTTAATATCTCCAGTTATACTCTTAATAGCTTTCGTTTTCCTTTTTTAGCGACCCTTTCCCATCCTTTTACAAAGTATTGTGTCAATAATTACATCATACCCGGAACGTTTCTTTTTGCGTATGTCTGGAACATGATCTCATTCCTGCTTACCGAACAGGTTTATTCTCCTGCAGATATTGTTGTCTTCGTGATCAGCTTTCTCTTTGGGTTTGTACTTTTTATCCTGGTAGCGCTGTTTTATTTTTTCCGGACAAATAAGGATATTCACCGTATGTTCGGTGTAAGACCTCAGCAGCCGGAAAAGGATGAGCTGATACATAAGATGTACAGGAAAAGACATGAGTCATGGAAAAACCCAAACCTGGTAAGAGAACAACGTGATTGGTACGTGGAAACATACCTCAGCCACCTGTTTCGGATTCGCAGGGTCAGAGCCGTACGGCATTACAAAAAGGAGATGCTTCGCAATGTATTCAGGCAGAACCACAGGAATGCAGGTATATTTTCAATTGTTTCCATTATATCCCTGCTGGGCCTGGGTTTTTTTCGCGAAGTACCTTTTTTAATGATTCCGGCAGGAGCAAGTATTTTCCTTTTGCTTACCATGTTCATTATGCTTCCGATCCCATTATACTCGGTCTTTAAGGGATGGGCGCCGGTTATCTTTCTTGTTTTTATCGTAGCGCTTAATTTCTTTTATAGCTACGATATTTTTAATAATCTTAACAAGGTTTACGGTTTGAATTATGGAACCCAAAAAGCAACGTATGATAATAAGAGACTCAATGAATTTGCTTCCCACACCGATACTACGGAATCTGATTTTAAAGCAATGATAGAAACGTTAAATAAATGGAGGCTTAAAAATCTTAAAACAACCCTGGAAAAAAATGAAAAACCCAAATTCGTAATTGTGTGTACGAGCGGTGGCGGACTGCGTTCTTCGCTTTGGACGTTTCATGCATTGCAGCAGGCAGACAGTATTCTTCACGGAGACCTATTGAAGCATATCGCCCTTATTACGGGTTCTTCCGGGGGAATGATAGGTGCGGCTTATCTCCGGGAATTATACTGGCAGAACCTTTCCGGTAAAAAACATAATATTTATAGCCGGAACTATCTTACGGATATATCCAAGGATATTTTAAACTCCGTTGCATTCAGTATTGCAACCAGCGACTGGTTCCTTTCATTGCAAAGAGTGACTTATGATAACGTAGCGTATAATAAGGACCGAGGGCTTATGTTTGAAAAAAGGCTTGATGAGAACCTGGGACACGTTTTTTCCGGTAAACGGTTGTGTGATTATAAGGTAGTGGAATCAGAAGCGATTGTTCCGATGATGATTTTTTCTCCTACCATGGTGAATGACGGGAGAAAACTAATCGTTTCATCTCTTCCTGTATCTTTTCTCACCCGAAACGAAAAGAAAAATAACCTGAATCTGGTCCCTTTGAATGACGGTGTTGAATTTTCCCGGTTTTTCAGAGAGCAGGGAGCAAGCAATATTTTTTTTACCAGCGTATTAAGGATGAGTTCCACATTTCCATACGTTACTCCTATTGTTTCCCTTCCAAGCGAGCCTCCTATCGAGATCATGGATGCAGGCATGCGTGACAATTACGGGATAGAAGTGGCCCTGAAATATTTATATGTATTCAGGAACTGGATTGCCACCAATACCAGCGGAGTCGTTATTGTGCAAATACGCGACAGGCATAAGGAATTCCCGATTGATAAAAATCCTTCTCCCACCATGATGGACGCATTGGCCCGCCCGCTTGGGAGTTTTTACGGTAACCTTTTTTCCATGCAGGATTTCACGCAGAACCAGGCACTGGAATACGTGGGTTCATGGTTTGACGGCCAGATCGATGTGATAGATTTTCAATTGAAGAATGAAGAATTGCCCGATAAAATTTCACTTTCCTGGCATCTTACAAACCAGGAGAAAGCCAAGGTAATTAATTCAATAAACCTTCCTGAAAACCGTGCCTCCATTGACAGGCTTCGTAAGTTGTTTAACTGAAATTCATTCGTTTTTTTCGGATAGGATCTCCAAATTGTCATTTGAACTCCTGAAAAATAATTCGTTAAATTCGTAGCTATTGCAGATAAAGAATGAATCATTGCAAATGACTCCTCAACAGCTATTATTGAAATACTGGGGATACTCCCATTTCCGGTCTTTGCAGGAAGATGTTATCAAATCTGTACTGGAAGGAAGGGATACACTTGCTTTGATGCCAACTGGAGGAGGGAAGTCTATTTGTTTTCAAATCCCGGCTCTTGCAAAAGATGGGATCTGTATTGTAGTTTCACCTCTTATAGCACTCATGAAGGATCAGGTTGAACGCCTGAAGGCAAAAGGAATAAAAGCAATGGCAATTACTTCCGGTATGAGCAGGGAGGAAATAGATATTGCATTTGACAACTGTATTTATGGAAACTATAAATTCCTTTACCTCTCTCCCGAAAGACTTGAGTCGGAACTTGCCATTACCCGAATAGGAAAAATGCGTATTAATCTGATTGCTGTGGACGAAGCTCATTGCATTTCGCAATGGGGATATGATTTTCGGCCCAGCTACATTAGAATATCAGAAATCAGGCAAAATCTTTCAGCAGTTCCGTTTCTTGCATTAACGGCCACAGCAACTCCCGAGGTTGCTGCGGAGATTCAAAAGCAACTTGCATTCAAAAAAGAAAATTGTTTCAGAAAAAGTTTTGAGCGAAAGAACTTGGCGTATGTTGTCGTGAAAGAGGAAGACAAAATGAGCAGGTTACTGAAAATTGTTAACAAGATGAAAGGATCCGGAATTGTATATGTCCGGAACAGAAAGAAGACCCAGGAGCTATCGGATTTTCTGAAGCTAAATAAAATTTCAGCAGAATATTACCATGCCGGGCTCAATGCCCATGCACGGGATGTGAGACAGGATTTATGGATTAATAATAAGATACGGGTGATTGTTTGTACAAATGCTTTTGGGATGGGAATTGATAAGCCGGATGTCCGTTTTGTAGTGCATCTCGATCTGCCTGATTGTCCGGAAGCCTATTTTCAGGAAGCGGGCAGGGCGGGAAGGGACGAGAAAAAATCCTATGCGGCTCTTTTATACAATGACTCGGATCGTATAGAAGCAGAACATAATTTTAAGATGAGTTTTCCTTCTATAGAGGATATCCGGAAAACCTATCAGGCCATCGCAAATTATTTTCAGGTTCCTGTGGGCTCCGGCCGGGGAAGTGTTTTTAATTTCGACCTGAATGATTTTTCAACAAAATATAATCTGAATCACCTGGTTGCTTTTAATTCGCTGAAGTTTTTGGAAAGGGAAGGGTACATCGTTTTGTCAGATGCATTTTATCACCCCTCCCGGGTTCATTTTTGTGTTAATAAGGAACAGTTATATAAATTTCAAGTAGAACATATTTCCTTTGATCCGTTTATTAAATTGCTTCTGAGATCTTATTCGGGAATCTTTGATTCATATACCAAAATTTCAGAAGAAGACCTGGCAAAACGCGGAAAAATTTCTGTTAATGAAATTAAACGGTTTTTAGCCCAACTTCAAAAATCGGGAGTTCTTTCTTACATACCTCAAACGGAGATGCCTCAGCTTATGTTTTTGTCTGAAAGAGTGGATGCAAAGAATATTGTAATCTCGCCGGAAATTCTTCGGAAGAGAAAAGAAAAAGCCAGGGAACGGTTGGATGCCATAATTCATTATGCCGAGAGTACAACAAAATGCCGTAATCAGATGCTGCTGACCTACTTTGGTGAGACAGATTCTTACCGTTGCGGCAGCTGTGATTTTTGCCTGGAAAGAAATAAGCTGGAGTTGAGCAACCTGGAATTTGAGACGGTCGCTGAGCAGGTAAAGAGTATTTTAAAAGAGAACCCTGTTAATCTGCATGTGCTGATAAACTCGGTTAAAAACTCTCAGGAAAACAAAACCATTAAGGTCATTCAATGGCTTATTGATAATGAAAAACTTATTTATAATACGGAAAATAAACTTCGTTGGAATAAATGAAACTTTCTCTGGATTTTTACAGACGCAGTGATGTAGTGCAAATTGCTAAAGAACTTCTGGGCAAGGTACTGTATACCAGGCGGGATGGTAAAGTCACAGGAGGTATTATTACGGAAACAGAAGCGTATGCCGGCATTACAGATCGTGCATCTCATGCATTCAATAACCGCAGGACCCAAAGAACCGAGATAATGTATGCACAGGGTGGAGTAGCCTATGTATATCTCTGTTATGGAATACATCACCTTTTTAACGTAGTGACCAACCGGGAGGATATTCCCCACGCTGTTTTAATACGAAGTATAAAACCATATTCCGGAATCGATACAATTATTAGAAGACGGGGACTACCGCCTGATTATTTGTCCGGAAGTAAAAGAGGAATTTGCACCGGGCCAGGAACTGTTTCCCAGGGGTTAGGGATCAAAACAGTTGACTCAGGTGTCGATCTGGCCGGATCAATGATCTGGATAGAAGATAAGGGAATCCGGGTTCAAAAAAAGAATATACTGGAAACTCCTCGCATAGGCGTTGACTATGCCGGGGCTGATGCATTGTTGCCCTATAGATTTACCGCAGAAATTTAGAACCCTGTTTTGTCGCTTCTCCTGTGTTCAATAAGCAAACCCGCGCATACTCCTTCTGAGCCTTTAACCATATCCTTTTTTTCACCTGCTCCCGGGAGAGTGACCAGGATATTTACATTGCGTGTATTTTCATTGGTGATCTGGATCTCCTGTGTATTGTTATCAGTCGAATTGTCGTACAACACTTCGCCTGTCTTAGCATCCTTAATAAGAAAGTTTGCCTGAGCACGGTCTTCTGCACACACCGAAATATGATAGTCCATTCCTTTAAAAAACACAGCTTTTACAGTAGACTGTTGTCCTTTCGAGAAAAGACCGCTTCTCGATTGCCCGTTGTAAGCAAACCCAGCATCCGGGGAATGTTTGCATGACTTCTTCTGAAAATCATTACAGGGGTTGGTAGCAGAAACTTTAGGGACATTTCCATATCGTTGGCCGATTGCTTCAATTGCCAACAGCCCGAAGACGAATACCAGATAAAGTGATATAAATTTTTTCATAACTATTTTAGTTAGTTGGGATCGTACTTTACTTATTTTACAATTGTGAAACTGTCATGAATGCCTTTTACTTTTGCCGAGATAGCTTTGTATTGATCTTCCGTTATAGTAATTTTTGTTCCTCCACCCAGCACTTTTTTATTGCCCGTCGAGGAAATAGCGCCGCTCGTTGATTCTTCTTTTAATTGATCAAAAGTAGTTTTCAGTTCGTTTAGCTGCCTTATAACCGCATCCACATGCTCGTCTGATTTATGTTTTTCAAGATAACCCAGAAGATTATCCAATGTGTACTTCTGCTCTGCAATACGTTCAATGGCAGGGTCATTTGTCTTGAACTTTGTAACCATGTTTGTAACCAGGTTCAGGCTTTCTATCCACCCGCCCACAATGACAAGAGAAAGTATATTTGCTTTGTCACTTTTTTCAAGTTCTGAAATGGCAGCAAAATATAATGCATTTGAAATGTCGGTCAGGGAATCATTTTTACCTATGTTTTTCTGAATTCTTTCACCTAAGGATTCACTGACAACTCCCGAAATTCCAAGGTCATCACCTAATTTTTTTACGTTAACAAAATATTTTAGGCCTTCAACCCCATAGTCAAACGTTGAGCAATAAAGAAAATCGGTTGCATAAATACCGAAATTTAATGCTTTGGATTTCGTATCAACATAATTCTTATAATTATCGGGATTGTTAAGGTGGGATGTGCTTTTTCCTGCTCCTCCAATATCCTTCATAAATGAAAACATTTCGTCGGGAGCAGGGATGGAAATGTATTCTTCCGGCACAGAAGCCATCATTGCCGAAGAGTCAACAGCAAGCGTATCAGACGCGATAGTTTCCGCGTTGTTGGTTGAATTTCCGCAAGAGCAAATTAAAGTAACCCATGCGATTGAATTGACCAGAAGTATTGCTTTTTTCATTTAAGAAAGACTTTTTTGGTTGAGGCCAAATGTAATAATATTTAATTAGATAAAGGGTGCTAACGCACGGGCCGGAACCTCAAACGCATATCTTTACATCCAGAAAAAAATAATAAATAATACGAATTAAATATGAGTCATACATTTCCGCAAATTGCACTTTCGTCAGGCAAGGACCAGTCCCTCCGCAGATTTCACCCATGGGTATTTTCGGGAGCAATTAAAAAGGTCAAGAACAAGGCGAAACTGAAAGACGGAGATATTGTCGAAGTTTTTGATAATAAGGACGAGTTCTTAGGGACAGGACATTACCAGGACTCCAGCATATCCGTTCGTATTTTTTCTTTTGAAAAAGTTATACCGGGTTCTGATTTCTGGAGGTCAAAAATCCAGAGTGCGTTTGATTTCAGGGCAAGGATCGATCTTACAGATAATGTACATACCAATTGTTACCGCCTTGTATTTGCAGAGGGAGACGGATTACCCGGGCTGATCATAGATTATTACAATGGCACATGCGTGATGCAATGCCATTCTATAGGAATGCATCTGGTTAAGGGAGAAATCCTGGAGGCATTGAAAAGCGTTTATGGTGCTAAACTGGTGGCGGTGTTTGATAAAAGTGCAGAAACTTTGCCCAAAAAATATGCAGAAGGAGTAAAGAATGAATACCTTTTTGGCAAAGGAACGGATGAACAGCATTTGATACTGGAAAACGATCATGTGTTTTGGGCTGATTGGAAATCCGGGCAGAAAACAGGATTCTTTCTGGATCAGCGGGAGAACCGGCAGATGGTTGGAAGATACAGCAAAGACAAGACCGTGCTCAATGCATTTTGTTACACAGGTGCATTCTCCATATATGCACTGAAAGCAGGTGCGGTAGAAGTTCACTCAGTAGACAGTTCAAAGCGTGCCATTGAGCTTACAGAGAAAAATGTAAAGCTGAATCCTTTTCAGGGCAAACACAGGTCTTTTGCCGTGGATGTATTTGATTTCTTAAAGGATAAGAAGGATATCTACGATATCATCATACTAGACCCTCCGGCTTTCGCAAAACATCAGGATGTGAGACACAATGCAGTGATGGGCTATAAACGTTTGAATATAGAAGCATTCCGGCAGGTGAAACCAGGAGGAATTATTTTTACCTTCTCCTGCTCTCAGGTGATTGATCGTCCGCTCTTTGAAAAAACAATTATGTCCGCGGCGATTGTAGCAGGAAGAAATGTGCGGGTCCTGCATCATCTTTCCCAGGCTTCAGACCATGCCGTAAATATTTACCATCCGGAAGGGGAGTATCTTAAAGGACTGGTGCTGTTTGTGGAGTAGGGTTTAAGCATTTCTTTGTAAATTCGAAGCTCAAAAAATCACTATGAAAAAAGCGCTGCTCTTGCCATTTTTAATTTTAAATTTTTCACTTTTTGTTGTTTCGTGCCATTGTAAAAAGAAAATATCCTCAGAGACTAACGCAGCAGCAGAAGTAAAGAAAGATTTTGAAGGAGAAGGCTACGTAAAAGCTACCGTGATAAAATATGCATTGGATGGATGCGGTTTTCTGCTCCAGCTAGCGGATGAAAAGAAATTAGAACCCACCAACTTGTCTGCCGATTTTAAAAAAGACAATCTTACGGTTTGGATCAAGTATGCCGCAAAGAAAGGCGGTATGAGTGTCTGCATGGCCGGGCAGATAGTTGAACTCTCCGATATTCAGATGCGCAAGTAACTATGGATGAAAAGTTGCGTATAATTTTTTTCGGGACTCCCGAATTCGCTGTTGCTTCGCTTGATATTCTTGTGAAAACCGGGTACACCATTGTCGGCATAGTAACAGCGCCGGATAAACCCGCAGGAAGAGGCCTTGAGTTGAAAATGTCTGCCGTAAAAGAGTATGCACGTTCGAAAAACCTGAAAGTACTACAGCCTGAAAATCTCAGGAGTGAAGATTTCTTAAATCAGCTGAAGGAATTAAAACCAAACCTGGGAATTGTGGTGGCATTCAGAAAACTTCCCCGTGAGGTTTGGAGCCTGCCGGTGTTAGGAACTTTTAACCTGCATGGCTCCCTGCTTCCGCATTACCGGGGAGCAGCACCCGTTAATTGGGCCATCATTAACGGTGAAAAAGAAAGCGGTGTGACCACTTTTTTTCTGAATGATGAGATAGATGCGGGAAAAATAATTTTTCGGGCCAAGGAGAATATACGTGAAGAGGACACGGCGGGAGACTTGTACAGTCGCCTGATGAAAGACGGAGCCGATCTGACTCTGAAAACCGTCCGTGCCATTGAATCAGGAACGTATACCCCTGAAGACCAGGTATTGCTTTTGAAACCCAACGAAAAGATAAAACTGGCTCCCAAAATATTCAAAGAGGATTGCAGAATAAATTGGAAAAAGTCCGTTGAGGAGGTATATGATTTTATAAGAGGATTAAGTCCTTATCCTACAGCCTGGACTGAACTGAAAAAGGAGGCTGAAACTTTGTCATTGAAAATTTTCAGTACACTTAAGGAAAAAAATGAGCATGCAGAAGAGATCGGTTCTGTTGGTACCGATGGAAAGACCTTTGCTAAGATCGCTGTGAAAAATGGGTACATTCATTTGCTCGAAATACAGCTCGCGGGTAAAAAGCGTATGAGCATCGAAGAATTTCTTAGAGGATTTTCATTCAACAGCTGGAAAATTAATACATGAGATTTAATTTCTTTCCTTTCAGGGAAGATTTACAGGACAATATATGAGCAAACAACCTAAAATAATTCCGGCGGACATCGAAACTTTTGATCCCAACAGTGTAGCTTCTGGAGATGCAAATATTTTCGGGCTACCATTTACAGCAGACAATGCAGCACTGGTACTTATTCCTGTTCCCTGGGATGTAACTGTTTCTTACAGTGATGGAACATCCAACGGCCCGGAAGCCATCTACCAGGCATCTTCGCAAGTGGATCTCTTTGATCCTCTCGTGAAAGATTCCTGGAAAATAGGAGTGGCTATGGAAGAGCCTTCAAAAAGGATCATCTCCATGAATAAAACACTCCGTAAGAAGGCGGCTGGCTACATCCGCAACCTGGAGAAGGGTATTTCGGAGAATTCTCCTGCGATGAAAAAGGTACGGAACGAAGTAAACGCCGGATGCACGGAGTTAAAAAAGCTCGTGAAAGGGTCCGTAAAAAATCAGCTTGGCAAAAATAAAATTGTGGGATTGGTAGGAGGTGATCACAGCACTCCGCTTGGTTTTATAGAAGCGCTGGCTGAAAAATACGCTGATTTTGGAATCTTGCAGTTTGATGCGCATTGCGACCTGAGGGAAGCCTACGAAGGATTTGAATATTCCCATGCTTCCATTATGTATAATGCGCTTAAAATTCCTCAGATGAAAAAATTGGTGCAGGTAGGTATTCGCGATTGGTGTGAAGCGGAAGATAGTATCATTCACAGCTCTGGCGGAAGGGTTAAGACGTATTTTGATTACAAGATGAAGCAGGATATGTACGACGGTAAAAGCTGGAAAATGATCTGTTCTGATATTATTTCCAATTTACCCCAGCATGTATATATCAGTTTTGATATCGATGGGCTGGACCCGAAGCTTTGTCCTAATACCGGTACCCCGGTTCCGGGCGGATTGGAATTTGAGCAAGCTGTTTACCTGATAAGTCAGGTAGCAGCCAGCGGCAAAAAAATTATTGGTTTCGATCTGAACGAGGTTGCTCCGGGTAAGGATGAATGGAATGGGAACGTAGGAGCACGTTTGCTTTATAAAATGTGTAACCTTACTGCAGTCTCAAACGGGTTGGCTTTCTGGAATAAATAATTTTTATATATCTGGCTTCATTCAGTAAGTCGTCTGGTGTTTTTTGTACTTGAATTCAATAATTATGTCAAAAGAATTAATTGAATACCTCTCCGGTTTTGTTACGGAAAACCGCAAGAAGCGTTTTGACCAGGTGCTATGCCACCGTACCCGTCACCTTACGGTAGTGCTGGAAGATATTTACCAGCCGCACAATGCCGCTGCTGTTTTGCGTTCCTGCGATTGTTTCGGTATCCAGGATGTACATGTGATAGAGAATGAAAACAGGTTTGAAGCAAACCCGGATGTGGAATTGGGTTCTGCCAAATGGATTACTCTTCAAAGGCACAACGAAAAGGAGAATAATACAGCGGATTGCATTGCATCTCTGAAAAAAAAGGGGTACAGAATTGTTGTTACTTCTCCCCATAAAAATGATTGTTCTGTGGAAGAGCTCGATATTGCACCTAAAACAGCGCTCTTCTTCGGAACAGAAATGCGTGGTGCTACCCCGGTGGCCTTTGAACAAGCGGATGCATTTGTAAAAATCCCTATGGTAGGTTTTACCGAAAGCCTGAATATTTCCGTTTCCGCAGCGGTCACTCTGTATACGCTTACCACACGTCTGAAAGCATCTGCAGTTAATTGGCAATTATCCGAAAAGGAAGAAATGGAAATCAGATTGCAATGGATGAGGAATACCATCCCTAAAGCCGAATTGCTGGAAAAGGAGTTTTTTTTGAAACAAAAGTAAATATTCAGGCCTGTACCAAATTCAGAATAGACTCGAATAAAAATCTGCCATCGGTGTTTCCAAGAGTAGGATCTGCTGCACGTTCAGGATGCGGCATCATGCCAAAAACATTTTTGCCGGCATTGCAAACCCCGGCAATGTTTTCAAGTGTGCCGTTCGGATTGGCTTCGGGAGTAATGTTTCCTTTCTCATCGCAATAACGGAACAGTATCTGACCGTTCTCATTCATTTTTTTCAGTGAATCGGCATCGTTAAAATAACTTCCTTCTCCGTGTGCGATCGGTATCTTCAGGGCTCTGTCTTTGGGAATGGCCGAGGTTATAAGTGTATTTGCATTCTGCGTTTTGATAAAGACATTTTTGCATACAAATTTACGGTCAGTATTGTGGAGCAGGGTTCCTGGCACCAGGTTGGCTTCACAAAGTATCTGAAAGCCGTTGCATACTCCAAAAACATAACCGCCTTTTTCTGCAAACTCGCCCACTTTTTCCATGATTGGAGAAAAACGTGCAATGGCTCCCGAACGCAAATAGTCGCCGTATGAAAATCCTCCCGGAAGTATGATCATGTCACAATTCTGAAGGCTGTGGTCTTTGTGCCACAGCTCTGTTACATCCTGCTTCATAATTGTACGCAGGACATAGATCATGTCCTGGTCGCAGTTGGATCCTGGAAAAATTACAACACCAAATTTCATTTTAACTTTATTTCGAATCGAATTTACGGAATAAATTGGTTGATAAATATTGAAATAACTAACAGCAGGAATAAAATTTCAGCAACCCATCCTTTCTTCGCAAAAAGCAAATAACTTGTGAAAAAGACGGAAAAAGGGATAGCAAGAAATGACAAGTATACGATGGAATACTCGGGGGCCAGAATAATTGAAATCAAGGCAAGGATGAAACAATAAACCAGCAGTAATAAGTAGTTTCTTAAGCGAACAGTCCCTTTGCCAAAATCGTTCAAAAACCTTCCGCTGGAAAGAAAAAGGGCCGAAAGAAGTATCAGTGCCTGCAAGGACCCGGCAAGGGAAAAGGTGATTGTGTGTAATGATTTGTTTGTTGAAATGATTGTTTTATACAACATGTCCTGTTCCAGTGTCTGAAGTTTGTCAGTCCAGAAATAAACAAAGAGCAGGTAGACAAAAGGCAGTAAAAACCCCAGCAGAGACAATACCCATTCTCTCCAGATAAAGGGCCGAATGATGATAAGGCCGATCCAAAACATCAGTACGAATACAATGGAGGGCGCGTAAAAAAGGCAGGCTAAAGAAATGAAAAAACCTGTGTCGAAGGCACCCGAGTAGGCTGTTTCCTTTCTGTAGGTCTGCATAAGCTTATGCAGTGCAAGGAGGATAAAGAGGTTTGAGATGATGATGGGATGAAGGGAAAACATCTCGGGCTGAAGACCCATCAGCAGTATGTAAATCAGCGCTGGTAAATACGTCGTTGTGTTAATAATTTCATTTTTTTCGATTATAAAATTCAGGAGCAAAGCTTCGCAGAGAATAAGCATGCAGGAAATAAGTGTAACAATAAAAGGGTATTCTTTAATTCCTGAGATCAATAATCCGTAAACCGGGCAGGCATTTTCTGTTAAAGGAGTTACAGGGTTCAGAAAGGCATGCAGCCACAGAAGTATCAATGCAACAGGCAGGATCACAATGGAAAACGCCCGATTATGTTTAATAAATCCTATCAGCATGTTTCGGAAATATTTTTACATTTGTTTAATCTAAATTTAATTCATATGTTACTATTTACCTGGAGCAGCCTGATGCACAAAACCGGTGACCTGTTTCAATGGTCTTTCGGATTGATGGACGGTCCAAATCGCAATGTCAATATTCTTTTCATTATCATTGGATGCATCGGTACCATTTACTGGCTTTGGAGGCAATCCGGCTACAATAAAGAAGCAGAGCAGAACGGAACAGTTAAATAGTTATCACCCTGATTTCCCCGTCTTAAACCGGGTCATGCGGATGTGATCTTTGATTTTTACAATTTCCCGTTTTTATTTTATCATTTTTTTCCCTGCAGGGCCAGAATGTCTTTCCCGATATCCTTCCTGTAGTATCTCCCTTCGTAGCTTATTTTTTCTGCGTTCTTAAAGCTTTTATCCAATGCTTCTTTGGTTGTTTTGCCGTACGAAGTAACGGCAATCACTCTTCCACCGTTCGTAAGTACTTTATTTTCCTTCTCAGTGGTTCCTGCATGAAAGGCAATTGAATCTTCCATAGATTCCAACCCTGTGATTGCCTTTCCTTTTTGATAATCTCCCGGATATCCTCCGGACACGAGCATGACCGTTACCGCGGCTCTTTCATCAATTTCCAAATTCCGTTTGCCAAGAGTCTGCGTTGCCACTCCCTCGAAAAGATCCAGCACATCGGATTTAATTCTTGGCATCAGCACTTCTGTTTCAGGATCGCCCAGCCGGCAGTTGTATTCTATTACATACGGGTTATCACCCACTTTCATAATACCTATAAAGATGAATCCTTTATAAACAATGTTCTCCTTTTTTAACCCTTCAATAGTAGGAACGATGATCCGGTCTTCTACCTTTTTCATGAATATTTCATCGGCAAAAGGCACCGGGGAAACAGCACCCATACCTCCAGTATTCAAGCCGGTGTCCCCTTCGCCGATGCGTTTATAATCTTTTGCTTCGGGAAGAATTTTATATGATTTACCGTCTGACAGAACAAAAACTGAAAGCTCAATACCTGTCAGGAATTCTTCAATCACCACTTTGGCACTCGAAGACCCGAAGCGTGAATTGAGAAGCATGTCTTCCAGTTCCTTTTTTGCATCTTCGATTGTAGTGGGGATCACTACTCCTTTGCCGGCGGCCAGTCCATCGGCTTTAAGAACATAAGGAGGTGAAAGGGTTTCGAGAAATGAGAATGCTTCAGGCAATGTATCTTTTGTAAAGGTTTGATACCTGGCAGTAGGAATCCCGTATTTTATCATGAACTGTTTGGAAAAATCCTTACTGCCCTCAAGCTGCGCACCTTTCGCATCAGGTCCGATGACCGGAATGTTTTTCAGCTCATTGTCCTTTAGGAAAAAATCATGAATACCTTTTACCAGGGGTTCTTCCGGGCCAACCACTACCATGTCCACCTTATTTGTTAATACGACTTTCTTAACAGCAGGAAAATCAGTAGGGGAGATGTTTATATTTTCACCGTAATCGGCCGTGCCGGCATTGCCCGGAGCAATGAGGAACGATTCCAGTTTTTTGCTTTGAGCCATCTTCCATGCAAGCGCGTGTTCACGGCCACCGGAACCCAGTAATAATACATTCATAATTTTCGGAAATAACAAATCAGGAGCGAATTTACGAATCCAATGGTTTTACGGGAGTATTCTGCCTCACGGACTTTTAACAGATCGTCCTCCCGGATTGTGCAAAAATTATTTTACGTGGTATGTTTTTCTTAATTCATAAAACCAGCCGGGTGTTTTCGTATTGATCCGGAAATAACTCGAGAGCTTACAAACCGGAAAATAATGCTCAGGCATATTTATAATTTATCACCCGTCATATACCCTGATTCGTCGGGCATAAACCGGAGTTTATCTAATACTTATCTTTTCCGTTAAATATTTTTTTATATTTGCGAGGCTTTAAAATCAAAATTCTTATTAATATCCTACAGTATGATGAAAAAATTATTCCTACCCGTCTTTTTTTTAATTCTTACTTGCCAGCTGTTAATTATTGACTGTAACGCGCAATACACTAATCTTCTAAATTTTACCGGTGCGGATGGGAAGAATCCCATCTACAGCACTTTTGCGTCGGATGGCAGCTTCCTCTATGGAATGACTTACGATGGAGGAACCAATAGCAAAGGAGTAATTTATAAAATTGATGCTAATGGAGCTAATTATAGCCTGATGCATGAATTTACCGGAACGGTTACAGATGGTAGCTTTCCCCGGGGGTCTCTTCTTTTGCATGGGATTGTTCCCGTTCTTTACGGGATGACTGAAAATGGAGGTACAAGCGGAGCTGGGGTGATTTTTAAAATAAATCCCGATGGAACTAGTTATGGTAACCTGCTTAGTTTTACAGGACCGGCAAACGGAAGTAATCCTACCGGTTCGCTTATTGCTGTGGGCCCCTACCTCTATGGAATGACTGTTAACGGAGGTACAAATGGTATGGGTGTTGTTTTTAGAATAAAACCGGACGGGTCCAATTATTCCAAGCTGCTTGAGTTCTCAGGTACAAACGGACAGAATCCTCGTGGCTCTCTTTTATATAATGGAACTTCCTTGTACGGTATGACAAGACTTGGAGGAGCCAATGGATTGGGAATTATCTTTAAGCTGGATACAAATGGAACAAACTATTCCAAGCTATATGATTTTGACGGGGCGACAAACGGACAGAACCCTTATGGCTCTTTTGCGTCGGACGGAACGTACCTATATGGAATGACTCAAAACGGCGGTGCGAATGCTTACGGAACTATATTTAGAATAAAACCAGATGGATCCGATTATTCGAAGTTGATTGACTTTGACGGAGCTTCAAAAGGAAGGAATCCCTATGGTACTCTCGTATTCAGAGGAGGATTCCTGTACGGAATTACAAGCGCAGGAGGAGCAAACGACAAGGGAGCTATCTTTAAAGTGAGAACTAACGGGTCCAATTATGCAAACTTGTACAGTTTTGCTTGCGGTGTTTCTACTGGCTGCACTCCCTTTGGTTCTCTTATTTCGGATGATACGTATCTCTACGGAATGACCTTTGCCGGAGGAGATGCAAGCAGTATAGGAACAGCATTTAAATATAAATACTGTACTCCTGTTGCATCCTCCCAAACAGTTACGATCTGTGCAGGACAAAGCCTTATAGTGGGTGCCAGCACATATACTGCAGCAGGGACATTTGTTGATGTGCTTGCTACAGTGGTGAATGGATGTGATAGTACCGTTACAAGTACGCTCATCGTCAATCCTCTGCCTTTAGTAAGTGTGACACCGACATCGGGTACCATATGTTCAGGATCAACGTTAACACTGACCGGCTCAGGCGCAGTAACGTATGCCTGGTCTACGGGTTCTACAGCGACTACGATCACAGTAGCACCTACGACAAGTGCAGGCTATACGGTAACGGGCACGGATGCGAACAGTTGCAGCAGTTTTGCAACATCAGCAATTACTGTAAACCCATTGCCTGCAGTTTCCATTGGAGGACTGAAAACGATTTGTGACGGATCCAGCACGACGCTGACCGGAACAGGAGCAGTAACGTATCTATGGTCAACCGGACCATCAACTGCAGCCATTACGGTATCTCCTACAACCAGTACGGGTTATACAGTAACCGGAACGGATGCAAACAGTTGTGTCAACAGCGCAGCAGCTACAGTGGTTGTAAATTATCCGGTTAGCTATTCTCAAACAGTTACCCTTTGTGCAGGACAAAGCCTCATGGTAGGTGCCAACACGTATACCGCAACAGGTACTTATATTGATGTATTGGCTTCTGTATTGACCGGATGCGATAGTACTGTTAATACCGATCTTACTGTTAATGGCTTTATTCCATCTTCCGTGTCCATTACGGGGGTAACAACAATATGTAAAGGAAGCACTACTACACTTACAGCTTCGGGAGCAGTATCGTATGTGTGGACGTCAGGACCATCCACGGATGTATATGTAGTTTCTCCGACAGCAACCAAAGGATATACTGTAACTGCAACGGATGCCAACAGCTGTACTGTTGTTGCAAGCACGACAGTTACTGTAAATCCATTGCCTCCTGTGGCCATTACCGGATTGACAACAATTTGTAACGGATCCAGCACGACGCTGACCGGAACAGGAGCGGTAACATATGTATGGTCCACGGGCTCTACAGCTACTGCGATCACAGTTGCTCCTACAACGATTGCAGATTATACAGTAACAGGAACAGATGCGAACAGTTGTGTCAATACAGCCACAACCACGGTTACGGTTAATTCCCTGCCTTTAGTAAGTGTGACACCGACATCGGGTACCATATGTTCAGGATCAACGTTAACACTGACCGGCTCAGGCGCAGTAACGTATGCCTGGTCTACGGGTTCTACAGCGACTACGATCACAGTAG